>JADMIO010980220.1_pt1 | contig 56288 bp, 45 predicted proteins | sample 8958161 | NCBI WGS metagenome assembly JADMIO01 (sample SAMN16585339, study PRJNA669376) | soil metagenome | isolation source: Crop rotation soil | place: USA: Cullars Rotation, Alabama | collected 2011
GGTAGCGGGTGGGTGCGGAGTCTTGGCTCACCGTTGATTTTGGCTTCGCACCCACCCGCTACCGCGAGGTGGTACTGACTGTTTCCAAGTGTAATCGCAGATAATCTCGGCATGAATGATCAGGCAAAGAGTCTTCAGGAAACATACGCACCTAACAACGCGTGTTTCGGTTGCGGGCCCGCAAATCCGAAGGGCTTGCATATCCGGAGCTTTCCAGAGGGGGACGAAGTTGTTGCTGAGTGGCAACCTGCTAAGGAACACGAGGCCTTCGAAGGGATGTTGAATGGCGGCATCATCGGCACGTTGCTGGATTGTCATTTGAATTGGGCCGCAACCTGGCATCTCATGAAGAAGACTGGAGCCGACAAACCGCCTTGTACGGTTACCGCGGAGTATTCAATTAAACTGCTGCGTCCAACTCCTACTGATAAACCGGTGAAGCTTGTTGCTCGTGTCGTTGAGTCAACCGAAAGTCGCGCTGTTGTGGAAGGTGAACTGATTGCGCATGACAAAGTCTGCGCGACGTGTCGCGGAACATTTGTAGCGGTGAAGGAAGGACACCCCGCCTTTCATCGGTGGTAGATTGGTTCTGGATTAAAGAATTCATTTATCATTTATCATTTGACATTTATCAGTTGGTCATTTTTCAGAAACTGCTGCTGGTCCAATGTTTCTTCCAATGACCAAATGACATATGGAAAATGACAAATGAGAAATGAATTAGAAAATCCGTCCTAAGCAAGAATCGTTATGACTAATCTTACCCATCGTCCACGCAGACTTCGCCGGTCGGCGGCGATCCGCTCGCTCGTGCGTGAAGCTCGATTGTCACGCGATGATTTTGTTTTGCCCTTATTCGTCTGCGCCGGCAAAAGTGTGAGACGTGAAGTGTCGTCGATGCCGGGCGTTTTCAATCTCAGTGTTGATGAGGTAACCGAAGAGGCATCATCGGCATTCGATAAAGGTGTCAGGAGTGTAATTCTTTTTGGCTTGCCAGAAACTAAAGATGAACTTGCGAGCGGCGCCTATGCTGAGGATGGAGTTGTCCAACAAGCGATTCGCGCCATTCGAGCGGCTGTTCCCGACTTAGTGGTTATCGCCGACACTTGCCTTTGCGAATACACCTCGCATGGGCATTGTGGCGTGGTGCGTGGCGGTGAAGTCCTGAACGATGAGTCGCTGGAACTAATCGCCAGAACCGCGTTGAGTCAGGCTGAAGCAGGCGCAGACATCGTTGGGCCTTCGGCAATGATGGACGGTCAGGTTGCTGCAATTCGTGAAACACTTGATGCCTCAGGTTTTGAACAGGTCGCAATCATGGCTTACGCCGTGAAATATGCTTCTGCGTTCTATGGACCTTTTCGCGAGGCAGCCGACAGTGCGCCGGCATTTGGCGATCGACGCGCTTATCAGATGGATCCTCCAAACGCGCGCGAAGCAATGCGTGAAGCAGAGCTTGATTATTCTGAAGGCGCCGACATCCTGATGGTCAAGCCAGCGTCAGTTTATTTGGACATTTTGAAGATGGTCCGCGATCGTTTCGACGTGCCAGTCGCCGCGTACCATGTGTCTGGTGAATACGCGCTCATCAAGGCAGCAGCTCAAAAGGGTTGGATCGATGAAGAACGGGTGATGCTGGAAACGCTGACAAGCATCAAACGTGCGGGGGCAGACATCATACTCACATATTACGCGCGTGAAGCGATCGCGGCGTTATGGTAGGACTAAGAGTTTGCCACTAAGACACAAAGACTCTAAGACACTAAGTATTGAAATGACTTAGTGTCTTAGTGTCTTTGTGACTTCGTGGTTCAACTCACTGTCGAAACTTCAGATGTTCTCGTTTTTTCTAGCCTTGTTCATTTTCCAGTTCGGAGCCGGACCGTGCGGCTGTGAAGACAAGCCTCAGGTAAACATCCTGGCAGTCGTTAATGGAGTGAAAATCAGGAAGCAGGAACTCGGCAGCGATACTCAAAGCAGAGTCAACCAACTTCAGGAAGAAGTGATAAAGGCTCGAAACGCCGAACTCGATCGTCAGATTAATAGCTTTTTGTTGGAAGCAGAAGCGAAGCGGCGTGGCGTAACTTCACAACTGTTATTAAAGCTCGAAGTTTCGGACAAAGTAGTAGAACCAACGGAAGAAGAAGCGAATGCCCGGAGACTTTAAGGCTGTCAAAGCTGAGATCATCGCATTACTCAAGACGGACCGTGAAAGAACTGAAACGCTGAAGTTCGCTGCCTTGCTTCGAGGGGCTGCAGTCATCTCGGTCCTCACTCAAAACATTACGCCACCAGCAAATCAGCAGGAATTAGACCGCGTTTTTGCGAAGGTGAATAGTCACAACATCACATCAAGAGATATTGAGCAGAGCCTTGCTCCGCTAATTTATAGAGTTCAGCAGGAGGTCTACGAAGCGCGAAAGGTCGATCTTGATTTAAAAATAAACGACATGCTCCTGGAAGATGAAGCCAAGCGTCAAAACACGACACCTGAGGCTATTCTCCAGAGGGAAGTCCGGGGGAAAATGCCGGTCATTTCGGACGAACAGGCGAAGGCTTTTTACAACGAAAACAAGGCCCAGATTTCGAAGGAATTTCCCGAGGTAAAAATGCAGATCCTTCAGTACCTGATGGATCGTGAACAAAAAAGATTAACCGATGCGCTGGCTGCCGAACTGCGGAAGAATGCCGCGGTTCAGGTCTACCTCTTGCCTCCGGATCAACCCAAATCGACCCGCGCCGGTTGACTTTGGAGTGCGACGGCCTGCCGTCGCTTTGTTATCCCGGGCTGTCCACTTGGCCCTGTAACAAAGCGACGGCAGGCCGTCGCACTCCACAGGCGCCAAACAACCTTGTAGACTATCGCCGCTTCTAAGTGAAACCGCTGGAAAAGAGGAACTGAATATGCTCCGAATCCCCGGCATTCAGCGTTCACGTCATCGAAAAGGCCTTTTAACCGCGTCGAGCCTGTTGCTGTTACTCTCGACCGCTGGCTTCGCTCAGTCAGGCCGAAAGAACAACAAGCCACCCCAACCTGACGCTCCCGTGCCTAACGATCAAACGGTCGTGCCGGCAATCGGGGCGCGTGACCTGAACCATAAAGTAACGCTGCTGGTTGGGCGCCAACCTACTTCCAAACAATTGCTAAGCGAAGACGCCATCTTTGCCGAGTTCCTCAGCCATCTCAACGAAATCAAAAACGTAACCGCAACATCCATCGGCGATGTGAAGCGCGATGCAATTGTTAAGCGGGCCAAAAAAGAAAAAGAAGCGATTTTGGTTTTGGCCTCCTTTGATGTCGACACTTTCCAGAAAGGCACAGTTTTCCTGAACTCGCCGGACCTCGAGGTTAAGGTTCAAGTCTTCGCAGCGAATACTGGCCAGGAGAAGTTCAAAGGCAAGGTCTACTACAAAGCGCAGAGCGGTCCGAATTTGAAGAAGGATAACTGGCCGACAGGAACACCTATTAGAATCACTACGGAAGCCGTGGGAGATGAGGCTGCGGAACAAGTGCGAGACTGGTTGGTGATTCAGGACCGGAATCGGAAAGACAACTGATCTCAGATCTCAAATCTCAGAACAGAAGTTTCTTGACCGGATAGACGGAAGCTCTTCTGTCGGAGCGCGGCCGTCCCCGGCCGCCCCCATCGAACAGACACCCCCCAAACCAAATACACGAAAGAGTCGACCTTCAACATGTTGGAGATCAGCGATCATCAAGCGCATCACCCAAACGACTCAGCCCCTGCTCGAGCACCTCACTATCTCCAGCGATGCCAATCCGGAAGTGTTCAGGCATTTCAAAAAAGCGACCTGGCACCACAGAGGTTTCGTATTTCTCGCGGAGCTGCCTGCATAGTTCGTCGGCTGTATGCTTCCGTAATCGGGGAAACGCCACGGTTCCAAACGATGGCCGAATCGTTTCCAAATCCTCCCTCGTATCAAGAAACTCATTCAGGATTTTACGGTTTCTGTCCAGCACTGACTTTGCGCGTGCCCCAAGTTCATCAATCTGCTGGAATGCAAGTACGCTTAGTCGCTCACCCGAATGCACCGGCGTTGCCGCGAACACATCGTTCAGCAGCCACATTCGTCGTGCGAGTTCAGGTTCAGCAAGAATCCAACCGCATCGCAACCCGCTTAACCCGAATGTCTTTGTCAAACTGTTCGTAACAACAAATTCACTGCCGAGATGAAATGAGGTTCGCGGTTGCGTCTCAAAGAGGGTTTCAATATAGACCTCGTCTACGAGCACACGCGCGCCTAGTCTTATTGCTATCTCACCGACACTACGTAAGACCTCGTCATTGATAAGAACCGCGCTCGGATTGTGCAGGTTGGTTAAGACGATAAGACGTGTCTGATCGGTTACCAATGATGAAAGTTCATCCAAATCAATTGCGAAGGCATTTTCAAAACGTCGCCTGAAGCGTCTGACGTTCGCACCAAGATAACGAACTGTTGCGAGCATGGGTTCGTACGCTGGGAGTTCAAAAAGAACTTCATCGCCTGGTCGTATCAGCGCAGCCATCGCGAGGTGATTGGCGAAAGAGGTTCCCGCAGCCGTCACGATCGAATTTTCAGGAACGCGATACCTTTCAGCTATTGACCGGAGCAAGGGCGCGTAGCCGTAACCTCCGTCGGTGATCTCCAGATCTTCGACGGAAACGCGCAAGTCTTTGAGAGTCAGGTTAGGCAGGCCACTAGTTGCAAGGTTGAATTTCGCCTGCGAGCTGGTCTTGGCCCAGTGCATGTACTCCGAACTCATTACTTGTCCTCGCACGTTCAACTTTCGCTACTTCCTCTCCAAAACAAATATGCGGGTACGCCTGCTATGAGTATTGCCATTCCTTTGAGAGTGTCGCTCGGATAGTGAATGATTGTATTAATCACCACCAGCCAACAGGCGGCGATGAACACCAGCGTCGTGAAGGGATGACCTGGAGTTCGTATGGTTTGAATCGTTTGCGGCGACCGCTTTCGAAAAACAAAGACACAGCAGGCAGTCAATCCAAAGAAGATGAAGTCCATGGAAACCACATAATTTAGAATCTGTTCGTAACGACCCCAAAACGCGATGATGATTGCGAGAACACCTTGCAATGCGATCGCTACGATCGGCGCGCGAGTTCGGGGGTGCACTGTTGCGACCTGCTTGAAAAACAGACCGTCCCGCGCCATCGCAAAGTAGACGCGCGGCGCCGTCAACATACTCTGACTTAAAAATCCGACGGTAGAAATCGCGATTCCTCCTGCGATAAGTGCTGCGCCCGTTTTTCCAAGAGCATGACGCATGACTTCCGAAGCCGGAGCAGTTGCAGAGGCGAGCCCGTCGGTTCCAAGCACACGGAGGTAAACAACATTTGCGGTTACATAAAGAAGGACCACACCAATAACACCGTAAATCAAACCTCGTGTCAGATTCTTCTCCGGCTCTTTTATCTCACCGGCTACGAAAGTCGCTGTTTGCCAGCCACCATAAGCAAACAAGACAGGGACCATCGCCGCGCCAATAGCAGTCACGAGATCGAGTGATAATGGACGATCCAACAGACCGGTGGACCTGGGTGCTATCGCGTTAGGCGCAACAAGCAACAACCCGCAAACAACCAGCCCCGCGATGGCAACAATCTTCAGAACCATCAGAATACTCTGAACTGTACTCCCGGCCCGCACACCAAGACAGTTAATGATCGTCAATATGGAAAGCACTATCGCCGCCAACACAGAATCGCTGAGTTGCAGATGAACCATCTCGACAAAGTAACGAGCGAACGTAACCGCAACGGCGGCCATGCCGCCAGTTTGAATGACGAGAAGAAGAACCCACCCGTAAAGAAATGCCACGCCGGGATGGAAAGCTTCGCGAAGATAGGCATACTGCCCGCCAACATCGGGTCGCCATGCAGCAAGTTCAGCCCAGACAAACGCAGCGATTAACGCCAGGAGTCCTCCAAACACCCAAACACCAAGTATCAGAAACTGAGTGTGTACTCGTTGCGCAACAACGTAAGGGTTGATGAAGATACCGGAGCCGATTATCCCGCCCATCACGATCATCGTGGCGTCGAACAGACCGAGGCGACGAGCAAGTTGCGTGGTTTGGTCGTCAGGAGGACGAGACATTAGTTCATCATGGATAGTTGAAGTGGAAGGACCTGCGCACGTTACCGCATTGTGAGATGCATTGACAATGTCAGAAGTGTAAACGTGCCCGTTAGTCCTGGGACCGCAGGCGTCCTCGCCTGCGGTCCCAGGACTAACGGGCGTTTCGATTCGATCGATCATTTGATATAAGACGGCTCGCAAGTAGCCTAACCCTTTGAAGGAGCTCACACTTGATCAAGACATTCGTGCTAGTCATAACAATCTTTATTCTCGCAGTAAACATCCAAGCGCAAGCACCACCCGATCCCCAGCTTCTCGCCGAAATCAATAAGATCAAAGCAATCGATAATCATGCTCATCCGCTCCGATACGTAGGCGAAGGCGAAAAACCTGACGACGAATACGACGCGTTGCCGCTCGAAGCAATCGAACCTTTTCCGCTGCCGGTGAGACTCGCTCCAGACAACCCCGAATTCATCAGCGCCTGGAAAGACTTCTATGGCTACAAGTATGACGACATGCTGTCAGCTCATGTGAACGAGTTGTTAGGTATCAAGAAGAAAGTCTATCAACAGGAAGCCGATCACTTTCCGAGCTGGGTGCTCGATCAGCTAAACATCGAAACTATGTTTGCGAATCGCGTAGCTTTAGGTCGCGGTTTGAAAGAACCGCGTTTCCGTTGGGTCTCTTTCGTTGATGCGCTCTTGTTTCCACTCAATAACGAGACGGCGATCAAATCCAATCGCGATTACGCTGGGTTCTATCCCGGTGAGGAAAAGCTTCTGAAGCGCTATACGAGCGATCTTGGGTTGAAGGCGTTGCCGTCGACACTCGATGAATATCTGACGACCATTGTCACGGCGACTATCGAACGTCAGAAGCAACAGGGGGTTGTTGCTCTCAAATACGAAGCGGCGTACCTGCGTCTACTCGATTTCGATCGACCTGATCCTCCGAGAGCGAATTCCACTTACGCTCGCTTCGTCCGAGGTGGAGTTCCACCTGCAGCTGACTATAAAGCGCTTCAGGATTTCATCTTTCAATACATCGCCAAAGAAGCGGGGCGGCTTGGTCTGGCCATTCACATTCATATCATCGACGGCGCCGGCCGCTACTACCGTCCATCAGGCAGTAATCCTTTGCTTCTTGAATCGACATTCAACGATCCGGAATTGAGCAAGACAAACTTCGTTCTGGTGCACGGCGGCTCTCCCTTCACTCGCAATGTGATTTCTTTGTTTGGCAAGCCCAACGTCTACGCAGATTTCTCCGCGCAAACGTTTTTCCTGTACCCAAGGGCATTGAGCGAAAACCTCCGCGGTTGGTTGGAATCCTATCCCGACCGCGTTTTGTTTGGCACTGATGCATTTTCCTTTGGGCCGGCAGTCGATTGGCCGGAAGTCGCATGGCTGTCTAACATGACGGCTCGTCGAGCCCTGGCAATGGCTCTGACTGGAATGATGAACGATGGTGAAATCTCTCGGGATCGAGCGCTCGAACTTGCTCGGATGGTTTTGAGGGACAACGCGAGGAAATTGTACAAACTGCCTTGACAGGCAGCATCCGAATCTGTGTACGACAGGCTGTTAGCCTGTCGCTGCGTCGGAGTACCGCGATTACAAAATAATCGCACGGCTAAGGGAACCGCGACAGGCTAACAGCCTGTCGTACCGTGTGCTTTGGACTTTGAGCTTTGTGCTTGGTACTTTGTAATTTGTGCCTGACGACGGATTTGTCGCCAGATCATACAAAGGACAAAAAACAAAGCACAAAGATCAAACTTCGAGTCAAAATAAGGGAACGCATTAATTTGTCAGCTCAAGCCGAGTCGATAGTAACAGCGGGTCTAAGGCCCGAACTCTTCGCCGGACGAGGAGTTATTTCCGCGAGTCGAACTCTCATCTTCGCCGCATTGACCGTCCTGATCATCGCCGGTTTTGGTTTCCGGATAACGGGGCTAAGCGCTGAAGGCCTTAGTGAAGACGAACTCAACAAACTAAACGCCGTCGCCGATTATCGAGCACACGGATTGACCGGAGCGAACGGGGAACACCCGATGCTCATGAAAGCTCTGCAAGCGGGAACTATTATCATTGCGGAGCAGTGGAACAAGACATCCTTTGTAGTCGCGCATCCGGCTGAAGCTATTAGTGCCGAAACTGCATTGAGACTACCGGGAACGATCCTTGGTGCCTTCACAGCACTGCTAATCTACTTAATCGCAGCTGAGTTATTCGGTGCCGAGGTTGCTTTAATCGCCGCCGCGCTTTGGGCTTTCGATCCAAATGCGATCGGCTTCAACCGTATAGCGAAGGAAGATACTTTCCTGCTCTTCTTCTTTTTGTTAGCCAATGTGTTTTGGTTAAGAGGACAACGCGTCGCTGAGAGTACCGACCGCAGTCCGAATCGTTACTACTGGCTGACTGGTGCAGCTTATGGCGCCATGATCGCCTCGAAGTACGTACCGCACTTGCTGGGAATCAGCCTCGCTTATTACTGGGTCTTTCAGCAGTTGCCGGAAACTCGCTGGAGACTTGGTAAGAAACGAATCATCACGATGTTCGCAATTATGGGCATTGTGTTTCTGATCCTCAGTCCAACGATATTACTTCCCGAGACGTGGCATCAGATGGGACTGTTTGCGGGCAGCAAACGCGTAAGTCACGATGGTTACGAGTTCATGGGCAGGTTGTATTCACAACGACTCGATGACTGGCTGCGTGGGATTCCCGTCTATTTCTATGTCGTTTTCACCTGGGTGAAGCTTCCCATCTTAAGTATTCTTGGATTCATAATTGGGCTGCCGCTTCTGTTTCGACGAAAGCTGGGAGATGGTCGCTACTTCATCATCTTCTGGCTCTATCTGTGGGCAATCGCTTTTTGCTTTCCTGGCGGCAAATTCACCCGCTACTACACCACGGTCTTGCCGGCAGTTCTTATTACCGCCGCGCTTGGGATCCAATTCGCTGGACGCTGGTTAGCGCGTGCTATCTCAAAACCGAGTTTTGGCAAACCCCTACGTCACTATGTTCCTGCGGGTCTCGCAGTAATTGCCATCACCTGGTCTGTGGTCGATTCTGTTTATGCGAGTCCTCACTTCCGATTGTTCACGAATGTTCTGGGCGGCGGCATGGAACAGGCCGGCGCTTACTTCCCACATGATGAGTTTTACGATGCAAGCATGCGCGACACAATTGCCGAGATCAGCAAACGCGCTCGACCGTCAGCGACGATCGCGAGCGAGAGCCCGCTTTTAGCATCGTATTATGCGCAGGGTCAGAACAGGACTGACTTAGTTTGTGTTTCGCTGTCAGATCCCGATGGTCTAAAGAAATTGACCGTGGGAGACTTTGTGATCATTGCCCGAGGACGACGGTACTTCAGCAACGACGCATTGATTTCTTCACTCGCGACAACTGCGAAACCCGACTTTCAGATGTTTCTCGGTGAAGTGCGTTCGGTGGATGTGTACGTTTTGACTGATGGGACGCTAAAACCTGTTCAATCGGTTATGCAGGCGCGAAGTAGAGCCGTGCAAACCAGACCTCTGAAGATGTGAGAAAGCAGTCAGTACCACCTCGCGGTAGCGGGTGGCTGCGAAGTTTTCAGAGATCTTGGAAGTCACAGATAAGGCTTCGCACCCACCCGCTACCGCGGAGGTGGTACTGACTGCTTGTACAGCGAGGTATCTGACTGTTTCACCGCCGCAACTCCACTTCCACAGGCCGCGCATCCTTGGCATCATACCCTTCAGGCCAGTTTGAAATATTGACCCCATACAACCAATCCGACTCCGGCGTAACTTCGAATCGAACCGTCAACGGCAACCCGCGCATTGCTCGCAGGCGAAGGAACATCCCAGTCATTCGCCACTCCTGAATAAATGGTTGACTGCCGGATTCAAAACCGATCAGGCGTGAGCCGCAATTCCAGTCATTAACAAAAAGTGTTACACGCGACTTGACGAAATCATGTGAGGCATCGGTTGGAGCGACAGGTTGAATGTGAGCTCGAACTATTATTTCACTCACGCGCCGGCGATCCGGTCGTTCTGGAATCGTGTATTCCACAAACCCGCTTCCAGACCCCCAAATGTAACCTGGACCACTTCCAATTTTTTCAAACGATTGAGCTGAGGCCATCAGCGGCTTGAACTGATACAGCACAGACTTATCTTCGCGAAAAGTGATCAGCGGCAGAGTCTCCGGCGATCCAGGCTCACGACGCCAGGCAAACTGATGAGGGACGAGATGTTTTGACGGATCCGCTAACCTGGCAGGCGGTTCAGCAGATCGTAGTGCGGAGAATTTTTCCGCACTGTCCTTGATCTCCGCGAGCAATCCTTCATCTCTCTCACTCGTGTAGGTAACGCCATAGCCACGGTTCGGATCCGGCGTCATTATCCAAAACATTGCTCCCGCCGTACCCGCGCGAAGGTTGGCATCGAAGAATTCCTTGTACCAATTCACCTCGGAGAAGTTATTAAAACCATCAGGACCAATTCCGAACTCGCCAAACACAAGGGGCTTTTTTATCGATAAAGCTGCAGCAACTCGATTGACCACAAACTCTCGAAGCGCATTTGGTGTTTCGACAAAACTATCGTGATCGTTGCGCGGATAAAGATGAACATCGCAGTAATCGATAGTCGGAAGTGCGTGATCGGCCAACCACTCTCGGCGTTCTGCAGCTGATCGGTAGCCCCAGTCACCAGGCGCAATTAAGTGATTGGGATCGAGAGACTTTAGATAGCCACTCATTTCTGCGAACCACGCGCGACGTTCTTCCCAGCGACCAGTTATCGCCTGAGCTTCGTTCATCAATTCCCAGCCAAAGATGTTTGGATCATCGCGGTAGAGACTACCTGTTACGGTATTTCGTCGCGTTACCAACCTGAAAACGTGATCTCGATACATTCGTCGAGTGTCTGGATTGGTGTAAAACAGAATTGCCTTTTCATTGTTGATGCCGAAGTCATATCTGTCATCAGCCGCATCTTTGACTCCGGCCCAGCGAAGGTACTGCGTTACGCCTCCGGTATCGCGCCACCAATTGACGAGACAAAGCTGAACGCGAAGTTTGTTCCTGGCAGCTTCAGCGATAACGTTGTCGAGATGCACGAAGGCCTCTTCATTCCATTGATCTGGAGTGAAACGAAATGGATGGTGCCTCGGCCAATCAGCAAAGTCCGCTATAGGTTTGATGTCGTTTGGTCCACCTTCCCCAAAGGCCCACACGCGAACAACGCTAATGCCGGCTCCAGCAGCCCGGCGCATTGTTTCAGGCATACGTGCGCGGTCATCATCTCGATACATGACCGCGACATTCGCGCCAACGAAACGAAACGGTTTGCCGTTGAGCAGGAAACGACCGCTTCTCTGCTGAACAAATTGTGTACTCGGCGATTCTTGTCTGCGTGACGAAACAAGAAAAAAAAGAACCGCCGCGCTTCCCAGCAGGGCCAGCGCGGCGATTGCCAACTGTTTCTTATTCATTCGGCCAATCAAATAAGAGCACTACGAAAATTCAACTATCGTGGACTTGTCATCCTTACGAAACCCATTATCGCGCAGAACGCACCTAAGACCACAAAGAGATTGAAAAACGCGCCAATCCCGAGCGCCGTAGTGAGGTCCACTGAGTTCTGACTCATTCCCAGGAAAGCAAATATTCCGAACATCAGAAAATGAAGATGGTAGATCACCATGCAGACGGCAGCATAAGAAAACCAACGCGCCGACGGACCGAAGGCTGGGGACCGCGCGAATCCAAGCACCGAGGCGATTAACCAACCAATACCTCCGGCTATCAATAAAACCAGGGTTACCAGAAAGAAATATGTTGGTTGAGTGGCGCGCAGTTGCTGGAAGAGTAATAAGAGGGCGGCAGGCATTTGTCTAACGGATCTCCTTAAAGTGTCACAAAAGACGAGCGCCGTCTGCGCACGTGAGCCGTGTCAGGATTTGTGCACAAACGGCGTCCAGGATAAGTGTCAGCAATAGGCGCAAGCTCTCACTGCGGGGTGAACGTTAAAATTCTGCTCGCAGCGCAGCTCGCACGTCTATTGAGTGATATGGATCTCCTCTTCTTTGTTTACGTGACCGAGGAAGTAAATCAGACCACAAACAAAGGCAATCGCAGCTAATCCTAGTGCGATCCACCCGTTGGTATGACCACCTGCAGGATTTGCGTCGGTCACAAACTTATAGAAGTAAAAGATCGCGCCAATCGTAGCTGCGATTCCGACGATCACAGCCAGGATATCCTTTAGGCTTTTCATTTTGAACCTCCGGCTCCAGCTTGTCAGTTATGAAGGTTAAGGAAAAAGCCGCACGTTAATTATGATTCGGCATGTTAACGCCACGCGACAGTGAAAGCAAGGACTGAAAAGGGCGCAAAAAACGCTGTTTTATCTAACACCCCATCGAACAGAGGCTCTTTTTGGTGAATTCATCTCAGCGCCAGAATCAGTCTCTTATCTCCGGCTCTTCGGGTCACCCGCTCACGGTCGAAGTATTCCAGTAGCGGAATCGCATATTTCCGGGAAACGCCGGCAAGATCTTTGAAGGCTGCTACATCAATTAACCTTTCGGGCTCGTGCTGAGATGCAAACGCCAGCAGCTTTGATTTCAGGCCTTGCAGCACCGAATGGTGCATGAAGATCTCATTGTTTACACGCACAAGGCTGCCGTTGTCGATTAGCAGCTGCAGAATTTTTCGCGCCTGTGGTTTAGCTGACGAAGAAATACCCGCTTTCGTAAAGGCATCGTCAAGCGAAGGTGACTCAACGCCAGCGTTCAGATAAATGTCTTCAAGGGTCTGTTGCAATCTTGATTCAGCCTCCGAAAGGCCGACGTTATGAGTCGCCGCACGCACCGTATCTTTCTCCGCTACTAACCGCCCAGCTTTTGCAAGTTCGTCAAGAACGGCGACGAATAGTTCCGGGAATGCGTGCGCGAAAACTTTTTCACGCAGTGTCTCGCGTAGCATTCCTCGCGCAAGTGGCTCGCGTTTATGAAAGTTTGTGATTTCATCCAACACGTTCTCACTGAGTTGCGCAAAGCTTTGTTTCGATATCAGAACACCATCCGCATTAACAATTTCCTCAGCCTCTGCAGCTAGTGAGATGGAGCGCATGAGTACATCGCGCTTCCATCCGGTTGAGGCAGCGAGTTTTTCAAGTCTGACACCATTTACTTCAGACGCGCTGACAAAAGTAGACACGATTTGTCCTGGATCAGCAGTCATCAACAGTTGCAGGTGTTGTGCTGTTTTACTGATGTCTTTCGCACGATGTTTAGGAGCAAATGGATCGAGTACAACACCACCGGCAATGGTCATGGGGGGCGAGTAAGTACGGATAATGAAGCGATCGCCGTGAACCGCAATCACCGGCTCTTCCAAACTCAATTGAGCCATTCCCGTTTTGCCTCGAGGAATCTCTGAAGTTGAATCAAGCACTCGCACTCGACCTAAGACCTCGGCCGCACCAATATGCATTCGCACACGCATCCGAGATTTCACTGCTCGCGAGGCGTGGGGCAGGACATCAATCATCGCATCCAGAATCTGGGTAGGTTGTAAAGTGTTCGGCTCTGCGATGACCATGCCTCGAGAAAGTTGAGCCACATCAATTCCACCGAGGTTGATAGCCGTTCGTTGTCCGGCAATCGCTTTCGCAACGGATTTGCCGTGCACCTGCAGGCCCCTAACTCGTACTCGGCGGTCTTCAGGCAGGAGCTGTAGTTCCTTACCCTCGGCAATCTCGTCAGAAATCAATGTTCCTGTAACAACGGGACCGAACCCTTTCATCGAAAACGCGCGATCAACTGGCAGCCGTGTGACGAGATCATCCGACCTGGGCGGAGTACGAAGAGCCATTTCCTTCAGCGTTGTTTTTAAGCGATCGAGACCGGCGTGTGTTTTCGAGCTGACAGGAACAATTGGAGAGTCTTGCAAGAAGGATCCGCGGACAAGTTCCCTGGCTTCTTCTTCGACAAGAATCAGCATCTCATCATCAACCAGGTCGGTTTTAGTAATTACGACTAACCCGGTACGAATAGCCAACAAGCGGCAAATATCGAAGTGTTCCCGCGTTTGTGGCATGACACCTTCGTCCGCAGCAATTACCAGGGCAAGAACGTCGATACCGTGTGCCCCCGCAAGCATATTTTTGACGAAGCGCTCGTGACCGGGAACATCGACGAATGCGAAACTGATGTCGTCGAGTTTCAGATCTGCAAAACCGAGATCGATGGTGATGCCGCGTTTCTTTTCTTCCGGAAGGCGATCTGGATCTGTGCCGGTGAGTGCACGTACAAGCGCACTCTTTCCGTGATCGATGTGGCCGGCAGTGCCGATGATGATCGAGGACATTATTCTTTATCTTCACTCCGCAGGAGTGACATGTTTATACGTGCGAGTTTGCCGCGCCATGTTTCACTCCGTAAGAGTGACATGTGGACTCGCTTAAAATGGGAGCTTCGCGATTTAGAATGATTTTCGGTTAACAGCATCCGTGGATTTCGAGGATCAACATGCCACTCCTCCGGAGTGATGACATACCGAACAAATTCAATCTATAAACATCTCACTCCTTCGGAGTGAAGACAAAGCACCAGGCACAAAGCTCTAAGCACATTTATTGGGTTATCTCAAAATCCATCCACTGCGAAGCAACTTGCGGTTTGTCCTTCGCCATGTCTGTCACGATGATCTGCAGCACGTACTCTCCTGGAGACATCGATGTTCCAAGACTAATGCCCCCACCCGCGTCCAGGCGTCTGAGGTCCTTTTGATTAGAGGAATCAAAAGGAATTTCCTTCCCTGCAAAAAGCTGCTCACCATTCTTGAATACACGCACCTGGATTTTCAGATTTGGCTTTCCCGTCGCCCTGTCAATTTGTGCATTGTAGATGGCCAGACCATAGAGCAATGCCATGCCGGTTTTGAACTGTCGTACAGCTGGGCTGGAATTTGGAAGAGCATCCGGATCGACATTGCCTTTGTTTTGATCATTCTCAGGTTGAAGGCCAGCGCCCTTTAGATACTCCTCCATTGGCAATCCTTTTATCAGCAATCCGGAAAGCTGTAGTTTGTTCTTTTTAATATCCGGCACCTGAATGAACTGCGTTGCTGAGCCTACTCTTGCCGATGATTGGTCGCGCAAGGCAGTACGTAACTGGTAAGCCCCGGCCTTCTTGATCGGAACTGATATGTTGTAAGTGAAGCCGTTATTCAAGGCGCGCGTGAAACTCTCCTCTTTGATCTTAACTGTCTGCGTGTAACCAAACTGTTCAACCACCTGACCATTATCACCAAATGCAATCGCAATAAAGTCAAAAGCTGCTTTGTGCGTTCCATCCGGTTCTTTGGTGAACTCGAGGTCACGAGCATCAATATGCAGCAAGGATCTCATCGTGGACCCCTGCTCGGTATTTACGAAGAGTGAGGTCAATCTCAAGTGAACATTCGACGAAGTAAATGGAGACAGAAGAGCTCCAACAAGTTGGCGTTGTGGTGTTTGAGCGGCAGCCGCCGTTCTTAATTCGTCACTCACTCCATAAAAACCGGTGCGCATCCGAACGTTGTATTTTCCCGCTCGTTTTATCTTTAACGAAATGTGGTGAAACTGGGCGCGGCCTTTTACTCGATCAAATGTTGAATCATCCGGGCGATAACCAATCAGGTAGTAGCCTTCCTGATCTTCGATAACTTTCTTCAGACCTCCAAAGATGTCGTTGTTATTTTTGAACGTAAGTCCTCCAGTGCGATCAGACAGATAACTGAGACCGTCCTGGGAATCCATGAACGCCGCTCTACGATCGCTCAACTGCTGCTCAACCTGTTGAGCCGTTAAGTTTGACGTCGAGTCAGCCGCCGTCAGTCCCAAAGTTTGCAATCCGCGCGGGTCAATTGCGTAAATGACAACAGCAGCTCGATTAGCAAGGTCGGTAAGGTTGCGGAGAGCGTAGAGAATGCGTGTGTTCGCCAGCGGATCGTTGCGGTTGAAGATTCGGAAGCCTTCTGAGAACAGCACGATGGACTTCCTGCCCGGTAAATCTCGCAGGCCACGCACAACATAATTCAGCGCACCAAGCGTTCCGGTTGCAAAAACATCCTCCCGAAATTGATTGAGATCCGGCTCACTATTCAGATCATTATCGTCGTTGTTTCTGGCGGGTTCGCTTCCAAGTGGCGCGAACGCACCAATACCTCCCCTCCCTAGCGGGTTCCACTTCACCTTCTCGACAGCTGCATAGAGTTGCCGCTTGTCAGACGTGAATTGCTGTAACGCTCCGACGCCGCCAGCTGTTCGAATGATTGCGACGAGATCGTCGGGTTGTACTTGTTGGTCCACAAATTTCTTGAGGCTACTTCGAACGTAATAAGCGCTTTCGAACGAAAGTCCCAAATCGTCAACGACCAAAGCGATGGTGCGTCGTACTTGTTCCGGTCTTAGTTTCACGGGTGGAGCCGGCGGAGCGTTTTTGTCGATCGGTTTTGGTGTGACTTCGGTACGCCTGGGCTCGAGAGTAATGTAGGAGAAGTTAGTTACCTTTTGGCTCTTTCCATCCTCGAGCATATCAATTTCGTCAGGGCGTAGATCCGTTATTCGTTGCCCCTTCTTGTCGGTCACGACAGCGTCGATTTGGACCAGGTTCGTTGTAATCTTTACGACATCGAGATCCTCGGGGGTAGGCTTTTGGGTTTCTGGCTTCGACTGTTCCGGCGGCGCCGGCGGTGAAGGTACTGGTTGTTGCGAATGAGAAACTGTGAAGCAATGAAGTACAACAAACAGAGCGGTGACTAACTTTCGCATGAGACGGGTCTCCAGTTGAGGTGGTACAGGGAGAGAATAGTTCTACGCCGGTGCTAACGAGAACCCTTTGCAATTACCTTTTCGTAAAACTCAATATACTGAGGAATGACGACGTCAGTTCGATATCGGCCAATGGCTGATTCACGAGCTCGCCTCCCCATTTTTCGTCGCAGATCTTCGTTAGCTAACAATCGCACGGCATCGCTCGCCATTTTATCAACATTTCCTACAGCACTCAGAAATCCTGTTTCACCATCCGTTACTACTTCCGGAAGGCCACCTACATGGGAAGCAATAACAGGAACTTCGCAGGCCATCGCTTCCAGTGCTGCAAGACCAAATGACTCTTGCTCTGACGGTAATAGCAACACATCTGAGACTGACAGGTAGTCCGCAATCCGCGGCTGTTTTCCGACAAACGAGCATTGGTCATAAATTCCAAGACAACGCGCTCGATGCTCGCAGTTGGTACGTTCGCTGCCGTCGCCAACCATAACCAAACGCGCCCTGATGCCCTGGCGAAGCACTCTGGCGAATATCTCAACACAGTCAACCGGTCTCTTCACAGGTCGAAAGTTTGAGACGTGCGCGAGCAGAGGTTCATCATTCGGAGACAACGACTTTTTCAATGAAGTTACCGGTTTGCGCTGATAATCCGTTTGGCACACGAAATTGGGAATGACTGTGATGTCATCGAAATGAAACGTCTCGCGAGTCGCTTCTTTCAGGTAATTTGAAATCGCAGTTACGCCATCCGACTGCTCGATTCCGTAACGAGTAATTGGCAAATAGGAACGGTCAGCGCCAACGAGAGTAATGTCGGTGCCGTGGAGAGTAGTTACAACTGGAAGTCGCCGTTTTGGCTTAAGTGATTCCCGCGCCAGGATGGCGCTGATTGAATGTGGAATCGCATAGTGGACGTGGAGCAGGTCGAGATTCTCTTCCTCAGCCACCGTCGCCATCTTGGTCGCCAATGCGAGCGTGTAGGGCTGATGTTCGAATAATGGATACGACATCATTTCTACTTCGTGGAACCGAACACGTTCGTTGAGTTGAGTGAGTCGGGTTGGTAAGGCAGATGCAATGAAGTGCACGGTGTGACCGCGCTCAGCGAGCTCCTTGCCTAATTCAGAGCCTACAATGCCGCTACCACCATAAGTCGGATAAACGGTAATGCCGATGTTCATACTGAGGTCTCTGGTCTTTGGCCTTTGGATTTGGCCTTGAACTCTACCATTTAATGACTGGTTCTTATCCGTTGTCAGAATACTCGGGAACAAGCAAAGTCCAAAGACCACCAGGCAAAAAAGTAGAGGCAGGCGACCCTCGCTATCGCCTGCCTCAATCTCAACTTGTCTCACCTTGTGAAGGGGGGCAAGTGAGGGCGGGAGTATAAGCGTCTCGAACAAATTTAGCAATGTTTCTTGCAACTAAATCTTTTGTATTTATTTATGCCATTTTAGAGCGATCGTCGGGCGTTATTTTCGTCTGCCCGCCGCACCCTGCAGTTTGATTGGAAAATCGCTATAATGCTCGCGAAGATACTAAAGAAATCAGGAAGTAGTAATGCCAAAGATCAGCGACATCCAGGAAACGCCAAATCCAAATGCGGTCAAGTTCATTCTGCGCGAGCCAGTCAGCAATGGTGTTGCACGCTCGTTCAGCTCATCCTCGCAGGCGGAAAACGATCCACTAGCCAAGTCTTTGTTTGACGTTGGTCACGTGGTGTCTGTCTTCTACATGGATTCTATGGTGACAGTCGAGAAGGACGATGAGGGTGACTGGGATGAACTCCTGCCGGCACTCGCGGTCCCAATTCGTGCGACTGAGTCAACAGGTCACGCCACCGCCGCTGCTGCTGCGGCTGCTGCTGTCGGTGGTTCTCTTGCGGCGGTTGCGAGTGATGATCCGAGATTAGTGAAGATTAATGAAATTTTGGATGAAAGAGTTCGACCTGCTCTGATGGGCGACGGCGGCTACCTTGAGGTTCTGGCGTTAACCGATCACACGCTCAGTATTCGCTATCAAGGTGCTTGCGGAAGCTGCCCGAGTTCACTCACCGGTACGCTCATGGCGATTGAGGGAATGTTGAAACAGGAAGTAGATCCCGAACTCGAAGTGATTGCCGTCTAGGACGTTGGTCTTTGGTTTTTGATCTTAGGTCTTTGGCCTTTGGTCTTAGCTTTTGGTTAAAGTTGATCTGGGCCCATTTCAAAGGCCGAAGGCCAAAGTCCCAAGACCAAAATATCGAAGACCAAACTTTCTGGAACCTCGCTCCTTCCTCTGACGTGTAAACCAACCGGCTATATCCATCCCGTATTTGTCCGTCTACCAGAGTGCTGAGAGCGCAGGCGTCCTCGCCTGCCTTGTTCAAACACGAAACCAACTTGGGCACAAGCAGGCGAGGAAACCTGCGCTCCCAGCACTCAACGGATTCTCTAAGGAGTCTCACTATGCTTCGTCGGCAACTGCTTGCTGTAAGCGTCGTCACGTTGTTTTTAAGCGCAGCTTTTGGTCAGACCCAACCGAACAAATCCAAAAACACTAAATCTCCAAACGTAGAAATGGAGGGCGAGGCTGCGCAACGTCGCACGATCGCAATCCAGCTCGTGACCAACCTCGCTGATGAAGCGCGCACGTTCAAGGATCAAACTCGGCGAGCTCGTGTGCAGGCACGCGCGGCCGATGTTCTCTGGGATACCGATCCTGATCGTTCACGTGAGTTGTTTCGTCGTGCCTGGGATGCTGCAGCGCTGGTGGATGAAGAAACATCCAGGGCACGCGCCGAAGAGCTCAAAAAGTCTGCCGGTGAACCCGTCGTTGTTCGCGGAGGTCCGGATCTGCGAACTGAGGTGCTACGGCTTGCAGCCAAACGCGACCGAAAACTTGGCGAAGAGTTCCTGAAGATGCTCGATGAAGCTACTCAGAAGGAACGCGACGAAGCAACGTCTGCGGCGCGTCGTAATGCGCTTAATGATCAGTTAGGTGCATCCAAGCGTCTACAACTCGCTCGGCGGCTCGTTCAAGATGGCGAGGTTGAACGCGCGATGGAATTTGCTGCGCCTGCTCTCGACAGAGTCAATATCGACGTAATCTTTTTTCTATCAGCCCTTCGCGAAAAAAATGCGCAAGCAGCTGACGGCGCCTTCAACAATTTGTTGGCGAGGGCCGCGGGTGATCCTTTGTCTGACGCCAACACTGTGTCCGGTCTGTCTTCGTATGTGTTAACCCCATTCTTGTATGTGACCTTTTCTGCTGACGGCGGTGCAAATCAAAATCGTGGGCGAGGACCAACGCCTGCACCTGATGTTCCTCCGGTTCTGCGCACGAGTTTTCTGCGAGTTGCCGCGCAAATTCTTATGCAGCCGTCTCCGGCTCCAGAACAGGATCAGTCAAGCACCGGAAGACTCGGAAAATATTTAGTTATCAAACGACTGCTTCCGGTCTTCGAACAATATGATCCTGAACTCGCCTCCTCTCTGAGAACGCAAATGACGGCGTTGACTTCGTATGTTCCGAACGAGTTCCAACAAGGACCAAACCGCGCCGTGACAGTTGGGTTGCAACCCGACTCAGTCGAAGGCGATCCATACGAGCGCATGCAAGACCGGCTCGACCACGCAAGCAACACAGGTCTACGCGACACCATTTATGCTGATTATGCCGTGGCGTTAACTGACAAAGGCGATCCGCGCGCGCGCGAATTAGTCGACAAGATCGAAAACGCCGAGATGCGGAAGAACGTGAAGGCCTACACTGATTTTCAGTTGACTCAATTAGCGGTGCGAAACAAGGACGTAACAGAGGTCACCAGGCTTGCAAAGACCGGCGAGTTGACCAGCATCCAGAAAGTTTGGGCCTTTACAACTGCTGCGCGGCTCGCAGCTGTCTCCGAAAGATCTCGTGCAAGTGATCTATTGAACGAGGCGCTTAGCGAGAGCCGCCGGATTAGTGGAAGTAATCCCGATAAGGCACGCGCGCTGACAGCAGTCGCCGCCGGATTCGGAGAAATTGATCCAGTCCGCAGTTGGGAAACCCTCAACGAAGTCATTAAGGCCGCGAACTCAGCTGATGCATTTACTGGTGAAGACAGTCAAATCTCATCGCGTTTACAAACGCCGCAAATGGTTGTCGCGACCAGCGCGACTGCGGAAGATTTCGATCTGCTATCTGTATTCCGGATTCTTTCGCGTGCTGATCTTCTGCGCGCGATACAGGTTGCAAAGGGCTTCACGGGAGAAGCACCACGCGCGGTTGCAACTCTGGCCATCGCCAGGTCTGTGCTGGAGAAACGACAGCAATTGGCTTCCGGTGCAAACTGAAATATCCTCTGGCTCACGCGAACGCCACTTTTGGAGTTTGAGCCATGCGACAGCCCAGGTTAACAACGGCGATAGTGCTGTTTGCTCTATCGGGCGCAGCCATTTTTGCGCAAACGCCGGACTCAAAATCTGCTCCCCCACAGAAAACAACTTCAGCCAAAAAATCAAATACTACTGAGACGGATCAACAAGAGCGGTTGCGGCGATCACAAGCCCGGTCGTTGTTGATGACTTTGTCCACTGACGCTCGCACGTTTAGCGATCCAGCACTCCGCGCAAGATCTCTCGGGCGTATCGCGGACGCTTTGTGGCAAGTTGATGAAGAACAAGGGCGTCTGATGTTTCGCAAGTCGTGGGAAGCAGCGGAAGTTGCGGATCAGGAAAACGATCGAAAACGACAGGAGGAAATTCAGCGACAGAAGGCGCAGTCCGGTGGAGGTTATGCCATCAGCACACCACCGCAGATTCGGCGAGAAGTGTTGATTCTGGCCGCTCGTCACGATCGCGCGCTTAGTGAAGAGTTCCTCGAAAAGTTAAAGACGCAGAAGTTGGAAACAGCAAACGATTCAAGAAACTCGAGTCCGTATGATTTGACGGAGGCATTAAGTCAACGCATCAACATCGCAAGAGAGCTGATGGAAGCCGGTGAGATCGAGCGCGCTCTTCAGTTTGCCGATCCCGCATTGTCTATCGTTAGCAGGGAGACGTTGGATTTTCTGACTGACTTGCGCGAGAAAGCGCCCGGTCCCGCTGATCAGCGTTACGCTGCGATGCTGACAACTGCTGCTGCTAATCCGCAGTCTGATGGGAACACAGTCTCTCTTCTTTCGTCTTACATTTTTACGCCGCATCTGTTCATCATCTTTTCGAGTGGCGGCACGTCTACGTCACAGCGTTCGCCGAAAATTGTTCCCGTTGACGTTGCACCCGAGCTGAAACTTGCGTTCTTCCAGGCTGGAGGCTCAATTCTGCTGCGTCCGATTCCAGCGGCAGCACCAGTAAGCCCGAGTACCCCTGACACAAAAGCGGCAGATCCAAATGAACTGGACGCCAGATACCTCATTATCAAACGTCTGATGCCATTCTTTGAACAATTCGCACCACCGGACTTAGTTGAGTCACTACGAGTCCAACTCAACACTTTGAATGCTGTAGTTTCGGAGAATGCTCGTCGTCGCGACGATGAATGGCTGAACAAGGGTATCAAGCCCGATAAACCAGCTGCAGATCAGGAGCAGGCGCTCCTCGATCGCGTCGACCGAGCAAAGACAGCTGCGGAGCGAGATTCGCTCTACATACAATTAGCTTTTTTGCTTGCTCGTCGTGGCGATATGCGCGCGCGTGATTACGTCAGCAAAGTCGACGATTCTGAGCAACGTAAGGGTGCGCAGGCCTATATCGATCCTTCCCTGGCGAACTATTTCATAGAGAAGAAACTTACCAATCAGGCCCTTGAGATCGCGAGCAAAGGAGATTTGACGCATGTGCAAAGGGCATGGGTGCTCACGCAATGCGCTAAGCTTCTTCTCAAAACGGACAAGGACAAAGCAGTCGAACTCATCGAGGCTGCCGCAACCGAAGCGCGTCGAATAGACGTCTCTGATCCATTCCTTCCCAGGGCATTGCTGGCCGTGGCCAATGCAATTGCTGTAATCGATCCGCCTCGAGTTTGGGACGCGACATTCGACGCGGTGAAGGCGGCTAATTCGGCGACTGGGTTTACAGGTGAAGATGGCGAACTCGTATATAGTTTTCAAAGCAAGGGTCAAAGATCAATTTCGAGTAGTACAGTCGCCGAATTTGATGTGGAGGGTATCTTCAAACAGCTCGCGATCCTTGATTATGATCGATCCGTGGAACTTGCACGTGGCTTCGAGGGCGAAGGACCCAGAGCGGTTGCGACGATTGCGATCGCGCGAGCGATATTGGAGACGAAGAAGAAGGCGGCTGTGGTGAAAAACTGAGTTCATGGTCTTTGGTTTTTGGTCTTTAGTTTTTAGGCGGTCTTTCGCTCGACGGGGAATCAGCGAAGGCCAAAGACCAAAGGCCTAAGACCACTCAAGAATAAATATTCATCGGCCTCGTCAGCAGCGCCAGCGGATCGTCAACGTTCAAAGCCTCTCGTACATAGAACGGTTCACCGGCCTTCACACCAATCAAAGAACCGAAGTACTCCATTCGTGACTGAATCTCTTCCAGAAAACCATGCTTGCTAATCCGAGTCGCAGGTTCGCTTGACTGCTCACTGTAAAACTGCGAACCGTAAGCCCTGATGGCCTGCATCTTCTCGTCAACGAAATCACTGACATCGACAATGAACGAAGGGACGATTCGTCGTGAGAAGAGTGAGTGCATGATCGCCGGCATTGAAACGGCAGCGAGGCAGGCATCTTCGTCGTAGCGAACCATCGTCGCCAGTCGTGCCGCCTGACGAACAATTACGGATGTGCTTGCGTGATCGGGATGCGGATCGTCTTCGTGCGTCGTAATCAATACTTTCGGTCTATGTTTACGAATAACGCGAACGAGTGCAGTGCGCGCAGTTTCGCTCGGCCAAACGTGCCCGTCCGGTTGTTCGAGGTTTAGTCGTGCGTCGAGCTTGAGGATACGCGCAGCTTCGAGTGCTTCACTCGCCCTAATCTCGGGAGTACCTCTGGTACCCATCTCGCCTTTGGTTACATCACAGACACCGGTTCGATATCCGAAGGACTTCAGTTTCAGTAGTGTTCCGGAGACCGATAATTCAGCGTCGTCCGGATGGGAGAAAACCGCAAGCACATCCAGATTGCTTTGATTCGTCGTCATTGTTTGAGGTTTAGCTTAACCAGGGGCGTTGGTCAAGTCATTGTTGATTGCGGCCCAAGTCCAAAGTCCAATGTCCAATGTCTAAAGTCCAAAGTCCAACGCCGTCAGCAAAGTCAGTGGCTCAACATTTTGGACGTTGGACATTGGACTTTAGACATTGGACTTTGAACGTTGGACTTTGGACTTTGGACGTTGGACACTTAAGCCATGAAGCTCACAGTGCTTGGTTCCGGAACGTCCGTCCCGCATCCGCGGCGTGCCTCACCAGGCTTTTGGCTGGATGCGAAGGATCAGAAAGCGTTGCTTGATATCGGGCCCGACATTCCGCATCGCATGGCGGAAGAAGAACTCGATTGGCCCGGCATCGATGCGATTTGGATAAGTCATTTTCATCTGGATCACTTCGGCGGTCTTCCACCGTTTCTCTTTTCACTGCGCTGGGCACCCCAAGTGGCAGATCGAACCAAACCACTCCGAATAATCGGACCCACTGGTTTGCAGAACCTTCTGAAGACGATCAACGATGCGAATAACTATCGCCTGTTCACTCAGCGGTTTCCTGTTGAAGTGGCGGAGATCAAACCAGAGGAACACTTTGAGTTTGTGGGAGGCCTAATGGCACAAACGATGAAGACCCCGCATACAAAAGAAAGCCTGGCACTCGGTTTGACATCTTCCGACGGAAAGCGATTCGTCTACACCAGCGATACGGGATTTACTGAAGAACTTGGCGAGTTTGGAAAGGAAGTTAATGTGCTTCTGATGGAATGTTCTTTCAGGAGAAATAAACCTTTGCAGACGCATCTCGAGCTGACCGAAGCAATGGTTCTGGCGAAAAAGAGTGTTCCTGGCAAACTCGTGCTTACTCATCTCTACCCTGAATGGGATGAGTTTGATGTGGTCGCTGAATCAAAGAGACACTGGCAAGGCGAAGTAATCGAGGCGAAGGACGGCCTGGTCGTAACGATCTAGGAGGGTAGCTTTATGTGTTCAGCAGTTGTCGCAATGCTTCTTGTTTTAGTTTCAATTACTCCAACACAGGACAAAGACTCCGGCAATGAACGCAATCGAGACGCCAGAGAGAATTCGACTTTGTTCGAATCCGGTGAGGCCAGCAAACTTCGCACACCACCCACTTCAGCTGAGTTTCGCGTCGTGTCCTACAACATTCGTTGGCGCAGTGGCGATGATCTTAAGAAACTCATTCAATTATTTCGCGAGGATGCTGAAATCGGGAATGCTACCGTCCTTGCACTTCAGGAAGTTGATCGAAACAAGAAGCGCAGCGGAAAAACAAATACGGCGAAGCTACTCGCTGACGAGTTAGGTCTTTATTACGCCTGGGCCGCACCTCCTCCCGCAAAACCAAATGATGAGGAAGAAACAGGAGTTGCGCTTCTGAGCGTGCATCCACTGAAGAAGATCCAGCGTATCGTGCTGCCTAACGAAGGTCCGAATCATCGGCGGCGAGTTGCGCTTGGGGCGTCGATTCATATGGGCAACTTGGAAGTGCGAGTCTATTCCGCTCATGCGGAAACGCGCATATCGATGGAAAAGAAGCTCCAACAAATGAATGCACTTCTTCTCGATCTAAACCAGCATGCACCAAATTCACCCGCCGTGATTATGGGTGATCTAAACACCTGGCAACGCGACGCGGCACGCAAGACGATCAAGTTGTTTACGGATGCGGGTTTGACCACACCCTTTGGCAGTCAAAAAACGTTTTTGAGGAAGGTCTTCTTCGTGCCGATAGATCTGAGACTCGACTGGATTTGGCTTCGAGGACTTGAACCGACTGGTTTTGGAATCGATCGCAAGATCACAATTTCGGATCATTTCCCCTTGTGGGCCACACTGAAGATAGCGCAATAGAATGTCCGACGAACTTTAGTTTGTCGTCGCGCCAATTAGAGACCCTCAAATTACAAAGGGTCTCTTCGGCGCGGATCGACAAACTAAAGTTCGTCGGACATTTTCCTGACCGCTCGGAACTTTTGTTGACTGAGTGCGTTATAATCTGCTGGACCACGGCACTTAATCACACAAATCTAATTATTCAGGAGCGAACTTTCTGCGTGCAGTGCAGGAACTGTAAACGAAATGCGAGCTGGTCGCGAACTCGCTGCCCGGCATGTCAAACTAAAATGCCGGGCTGGTACGTCACGACATCCCTTCTCGTGATCATTGCAATATATCTTGCATTTGTGGTGCTGGAGCATATCTTCTAGCCTATCTGACGCCCCATTCCCACAAACCATAAGCGATCTTTTTGTCGAGTGGTTTTCCTGCCTGCTTTAAGCTCAAGGCGATCTGACCGCGATGATGAGATTCGTGTGAAATCAAGTACCCGAGAAAAGCCGCCGCATGTGGTTTGAAGCCTTTTATCTTGCCCTCGCCCTCGAGACTAGTCTCAAGTAGTGTCGCAATCGCTTTACCGGAGTTGACTAATGACGACTTAAGTACCGTTTTGTCGTGCGCTTCGTCAGCTTCGATTTTTTGCTGTCCCTTCAACAATTCGGGCGCCGCTGACTTTAACCACATCAGTCGCACATTGTGGATGTGAGCAAACTGCTCGCCAACACTGCGACCCTTCGATGCTGAATGGCTGGCAAGGGAGCTCTTCTCAATTGCGTCCAGGAGGTAAAGGTTTATGCGGTTGTGGATGTTCCAGGTGTCTACGAGTTGGTTTGGCATCGGATTCCTCCGAATAGGACCTATAGGATTTATTGGACCAATTCTTAATCAGTGCACGCTCACCACAATACTATTCACATTCAGCGAGTTTCCGGTCGCCTTTTGTAAATCAGCAATGGCCTTATTCAAATCTGTTTGAGCCTTCAACTCCAATCCCTTTGCAGTAGTTAATGCGTTTTGTCGCTCGAGCACGAGAAACACAGTTGATTGACCCGCATCCAGTTTTCTTTGTTCACTGGAAAACTGTTGTTCGTTCAGCTCTCTCGTCGACACGGCCGCACGCAGTCTTGTTTCGGCGCTCCGTACCGACTGCAAAGCATTGCGAACTTCGACCTGAATTGTTTGTTGCAGCTGCTCACGTTGCGTGGCAAGACGTTGACCCTCGACAAGCGATCTTCCAAGTTGAGCCTCTGCCGTTCGGTTTCGCAAAGGAAAGTTGATTTGAACTCCTACCTTAAAATTGTTGTACCGGTTCGCCAAAAGGTTTTCGACCGACTGTGGATAAGAACCAACCAGGTTCGGCGAGAAGGTGGTTGCTGGTACCAGGGGAAGCGGATCTAAATGCGCAAGTCTCGATAGTTCATCGACCCGATCTCTTACCGCCTGACTCGATGCTGTAAACGGATTCACGCCCGCCGAAGCGATCGAGCCTGCCAAACCAGTAGAACCATAACTGCCAACCAGATCAATAGCTGGTTTGGTCTGATCCTTGTAATACAGTTGATCGATTTGATTAATCTGACTCAGTACCTCTGATTGCTGAAGCTCAGGCCGATTGTCAACTGCTGTCTTTAAAGCATCTGTCAGCGAAACATCCGGCACAGTTAGATCTACCGAATCGGTTGGAACGATTGAATCGGCCCAGATGTCTGCCACGTGGTCCCTTGCAATCAAATTCTTCAGCGTGTTCTCAAATCGAGTGACATCCTCCAGCGCCGTGAAGACACCTTGCTCGTATGTGGTTATCTGCGATTCGGACGAAACCAGATCGATCGGGGCAAGTTGACCTTCATTCACAAGCCGGCGATTGTGTTCGAGTTGAGTTTTGGCTACTGCCACCGCATCTCTTTGAACCTGCAAACTGCGTAAGGCAAAAACAAGATCCCAATAGGCGCGCTGCACACTCGTAATTGTTTCGATGGCCCGCTGGCGAAATTGTGCATCAGTTAACGAAAGGTTCTTCTTCCCAATCTCGATTTGACGTCGCGCACTGTCAAACTTCAATCCGCGCATCAACGGCTGCGTGTAACTGAACGTTATTGAACTCGGATATTGCGGGCTTAGCGCCGTGAACGAACTGTTGCTTGTCAGTCTTACCGACGAGAAGTCAAAGTGATAACTGCCGCCGAACTTCGAAGTCAAACCTTCCAGACGCGCAGTTCCAGTGTAATCGCTTTGAATTGTTGATCCGTTCTGGCCGCCGCTGAGAAAACTCGAGATCGGGCTCTTGATCCGTTCGTAAAATGCTGTCGTGCTGATCTTCGGATCGTAAATTCCATGAGCGCCCAAAAGATCAAACTCGGCAATCTTTACGTTCTGACGCGCGACTTCAATGTCCTTGTTGTTTTCGAGCGCCATCGACAACGCTTCACGCAACGAGAGTGGATGTTGACGATCCATGTCAACGCCTACACGTCTCAATTCCGGCAAAGGCTTATGCCGACCGCGATAGTCCGGTGCAACTGAAGGAATTTGAAGTTGCTTCAAATCATCAGGCGCCGGTGATGGCGTTCCTTGCTGGCCCTGAACAGCATTGACACTCAACAGCGCCGCAATAGACAGGAGGATTCGCGCGAGAAAAATCGCGTTTCGTTTTGAATTCAATTGGTGCATGTTGTTTCTTTTAATGCTTTGAAATTGAACCTATGACTGATGCCGTTGCACTGACTGCGCGACGTCTAACCCTTCCAAAGAGTCGATGGAAAAGGTCGTTGATTTGACTCCAAACATGACTCCTGGCGAGATCGTCGAACAACGAATAGAAAACAGGAACGGCAACCAGTGTTAACAACAAACAGAGTGACTGACCACCAACAACCAGTACGCCAATAGACCTATTAGTTCCCGAACCAGGACCCGAAGAAATAGTTAGTGGCAACATGCCGGCAACCAGAGCGATTGTCGTCATGAGAATTGGACGTAGGCGATCTCGGTTGGCACGGATAATTGCTTCGAGTCGTTCCATGCCTCGTTCGCGCAACTGGTTGGTGTGATCTATCTGAAGGATGGCATTCTTCTTAACCACACCGAATAGGAGCAGCAGACCAAGTCCAGAGAAAATGTTTACCGTCTGGCCAGTCATTAACAACGACACGATGCCAAACGGAATCGCGAGCGGCAGAGTCAACAGAATCGTTACGGGGTGAATGAATGACTCAAACTGCGCTGCCAGGACCATGTACATAAAGATGAACGACAGTATGAAAGCCAGCATGAAATAGTAGCCGGCGCGTCCAAGCTCCTTCGACCGACCCGCCAATCCAGTGTGATAAGCCGGATCCAGATTTATCCCCTTCGCAAACTCATTCACCTTCTGAATGACTGCAGCCTGCGAACCGCCCGGCTTCACGTTCGCAAGTAACGTCACTTGTCGCTGACGATTTAAGCGATCAATGGCCGATGGACCAGTTCCCTCTTCGAAGTGAACGAGGTTATCCAGACTTACCCATCCGATTTTGGAAGATGAAACGATCATCTTCTGCAAGCCCTGGATGCTTGTGCGGTATTCACCGGTGGCCCGAACCCTTACATCGTACTGATCCGTGCCGGCGTTGAAAGTTGAGACTTTCTGACCGGCAACCAGAGTATTCAGCGCCTGTGCGATGTCGCCCACTCTGACTCCGAGATCTGCAGCACGTTGGCGATCGATTACGACACGGACCTCAGGCTTTCCGGTTATCAATGTTGAATCGACGTCGACGACATCTGGAATGGTTTTCAATTTCGCCAGTAAGGCATCTGAGTATTGCGTTAGCTTCGTGAGATCCGGCCCTCCGATAACGTACTGAATATCCGCGTTTCGAAAACCACCTCCCGAGATTGCTGCAACCTGCTGAACGCTGGTGCGCAACTGCTCTTGATATTGCTTGATATAGTTCGCTAAAACCTCAGAGCGCGCCTGAGTCATCAGTTGTTGCTGCGTCACTCTTCGTTCTTCAATCGGCGTCAACTTCACATATATCGAGGCCACGTTGACCTGTTCCTGCTGACCACCTCCAATTGTCGTAAGCGTGTCAGTAACGCCTGGCAGCTTTCGTAGATCAGTACTGATCCGCTCGGCCAGCGTTGATGTGAATGCTAGCGTTGACCCCTCGGGCGCGCGCACAGTGATCTCGAACTGTGCCTGATCATCGACAGGCAGGAAGTTCTTACCGACAAACATGAACAACGGAACAATGCTGATGATCACAAGCAGGCATGCAAGTACTACCACCCAACGATGAGCCATCGACCAGGTCAGCAATTTCGTATAGGCGCGATCGATTGGACGATAGAAACGAGATTCTTTGGAACCATGATCGGCTGGTTCGGTGTGTTTCTCGAAAGCTCTTTCACGATCGTCGTCGCTTCGTTTAATCAAACGAGCTGCAAGCATTGGCGTCAATGTGAATGACACCAGAAGCGAGACTGCAATTGCGAACGACGAAGTCAAACCAAATGACGACATGAAGCGGCCAACGATGCCGCCCATAAATCCAACAGGGAGAAATACAGCGAGGAGCGACAATGTTGTCGCCATGACCGCCAAGCCAATTTCTTTAGTGCCTTCGATAGCCGCCTGGAATGGTGGAACACCTTTTTCTTCAACGAATCTGAAGATGTTTTCCAAGACGACGATGGCGTCGTCGATAACGATGCCGACCATCAAAGTCAAAGCAAGCATCGTGATCTGATTCAGCGTGAAGCCCATCGCCGCCATCAAACCAAATGTGGCAATCAATGAGGTCGGAATCGCCAAACCAGCGATTACTGTTGAGCGAAAACTCCACAGGAAAATAAAAACAACGATCGCTGCCAGAATGCTGCCTTCGATTAAGTGCGTTTGGATGGCTTCGATCGACGCCTTAATGAAGATAGATTGATCGCCCACTACCTCCGTTTTGAAGCCGGGAGGCAGCGTTGCCGCGATCTCTTTGAGTCGTTCCTTGACTGCATCGGCAATTGCAACTGTGTTTTGACCAGACTGTTTGGAAACAACCAAAGTAACCGCCGGCAATCCATTCAAGCGCGCTTCTGTTCGAGGTTCTTCGGCGCCGTCTTCAGCGTAACCAACGTCGCTTAGTTTGACTGAATAGCTCCCTCGATTCGCTACGACGAGATCATTGAACTGCGCCGGTTCTACGATTCGACCCATCGTTCGCACAGTTAGTTCGCGCGTACCTTCATCGACGCGACCGCCAGGTAATTCGAGATTTTGAGCGCGGACCGCGTCGGCGGCTTGAGAGACAGTCACGTTGAAGGCTCGTAGCTTGTCTGGGTCAACCCAAATCTCGATTTCACGCGTACGTCCACCGATGATTTGCACATCGCCCACACCATTGATTGATTCGATCTGCTGTTTGATCCTCTTGTCGGCAATATCCGTAACTTCCCGCAATGAACGAGGAGCAGAAACGGCAATGCGCACAACAGGAGCCGCATCCGTATCCAACTTTTGAACTATTGGTTGTTCGGCTGTGACAGGTAAGTCGTTGACAATCAGGTCAACTTTGTTTCGCACTTCCTGAGCTGCGACATCTGGATTCTTTTCGAGTAAGAAAGTGATGAAGACCTGCGAAACACCTTCGACTGACGTTGAACGCAGTTCGTCGATACCGGAAATTGTATTGACTGCACCTTCGACCTTGTCAGTGATTTCAGTTTCGATCTCCTGAGGTGATGCACCTCGGTTAACGACAGTTACCGTGATGGTGGGCAGATCGATCTTGGGAAAAAGATCGACACCCAGCGACTTGTAGGAAAACAATCCGACGACGGTGAGGCTCAAAATAAGCATCGTCGCAAAAACCGGACGGCGTACGCAGATTTCAGCTAGTTTTTGCATTTTGAAAAACGGCCTTTGGTTTTGGGTCTTTGATCTTTGAGACTCCGAACCTTGTTGGGCCTCAAAGTCCAAAGACCCAAGGCCAAAGACCTAACCCCGCACTGGAACTCCATCAGCTAATTGCTCAAGATTGCTTGTAGCGACCTTCTCGTCGGCGGTGACGCCCGACTTCAGCTGGATCAGATCGCCTTCAGTAACACCAAGCTGCACCAGGCGCTGCTCGGCGTGGCCGTCTTTAATCACAAAAACTCGACTCACGCCTGCATCGGTCATGACCGCTTTCGCGGGAACCAACACGGCCGGGACAGGTCTTGGCTGCAGAATACGTACAGTTGCGAACTGTCCCGGCTTTAGGGCACCGCTGGAGTTATCGATCTCCGCCTCAACAGTTAATGTTCGAGAATTCGTTGTAACACTGGGAGCAATGCGAGCGATGTGGCCACTGAAACTCTTATCCGGCCACGAGCTCGTGGTTGCAGAGACACTTTGTCCGACATGCACTTCAGGAATCGCTTGTTCAGGAATGTCGATCCGAACGCGAAGCGGATTGGTTCGAACGATAGTCGCCACTTTTTGCGTTGGTGAAACGTATTCACCCAAATCGGCCGTGCGTTCTGAAACAAAACCGTCGATCGGTGCGGGAATTACTGCGTAAGAAAGACTCTTCCGTGCGAGTGCCAGTTGGGCTTCGGCGTTTGCGACGTTAGTGCGTGCGACCTCCACGGCCGCATAGTTCTGTCTGGCCTGGGCTACCGCGGAATCGTACTGCTCCTTGAGTTGGTCGCGTTGTGCTCGTTGCTGATCGTAAAACGATCGGGAAACGTCGCCCGACTCGATTAGTTTCTCGGCTCGCTTGAGATTTTTCTCCGCAAGATCATAAGCAACCTTTGCTGCTGCAACCTCAGCCACGCGCGTCGGTTCAAATGATTGACCACTGCGCAAACCAATCTTTTCTTCTGCTTGCTTTACTGCAGCTTTAGCTTGTTCGACCTGGGCCTGCGCTTGATTAACTCGTAGCTTCAACTCCGCGTCGTCTAACTTGACCAACATTTGTCCGCGTCTTACGGCGCTCCCGATATCGACCCCAACTTCCACGACCTTCCCCGAGGTTTGCGGTGCTACATCGGTTTGCTCATCGCCCGCTAAACTTCCAGTGGCTTCAACGAACTCCGGCAAGTCTCGCCGGATTGCTGCGGCCGTTGTTACATCGACGACTTTCGGTGTCGCCGTGGGTTCTTCCTTCCGGACATTTGCTTTTGAACCACCGCATGACTCCATAACTCCGGCAACCACGGCCAGCAGAACAATCAGCAGCGCGGGTTTTAACTGTACGGGGAATCGCATTATTTTTCGGTATTCCTTGAACCTGATTACTGAACTATTGTTTGGTTGAACGACGCGTCGCCGTTTCCGATTTCGACACCTGCTTGGTTATTCCGTTGAGTAGGATATCGGTGAAGTGTTTAGCGGCGCTCTCGTTGGATATGTTCAATAAGCGTCGCTTCGGATCCCAAAGGTTGTTGTTCAACGAATGATGCATGACCATGCCAATGAACGCACGGACAACAATCGCAGGATCCATTTCCACGAACGCACCATCAAGCTGCCTTTGACGTATATAGCCACCGAGGAATTCGTAAACGCGAAGTACGAACTGATCGAAAAACATTTGGGCGAGCTCGTGTTTCTCGAGGGCTGAATGTAAAAGGAGCCTTTGAAAAGCGGGGTCGTCCTGGTGATGCTGAAGCGCCCCAAGGGCAAGCCCTTCAAACACGCCACGGTCGTCTTTGTTACTGATAGCGTCAGCAACCATTTCGGCCGGTTCAAACTTGCCTCCTGAGAAACAGGCCTTCTGGTCAAGAATCGCGGCGTAAAGTTCTTCTTTCGTGGCGAAGTGGCGAAATACCATTGCCTCCGAAACGCCGGCTGCCTGGGCAATTTCCCTGGTTGTAGTGCCTCGAAAACCTCTTTCCGAGAAGACTCCCATGGCAACAGCGACGATTTGGTGGCGACGTTCTTTGCCAGCCATGCGCACTCTCGACCCGTTTGCCGCAACTGTCATTTGTTTACTCAATCGTGAATCCTTAAATAGTAAAGTAAGTACTTACTTACCACCTGCGAAAGGGCGCTGTCAAGGAGGGGACCATTGTTAGAAGGGAGGCCCGTTGGTGCTGGGAGCGCAGACGTCCCCGCCTGCCCACGTTGCCTATCGTGGTTTCTGTTGGTAGCACAGCAGCATGAAAAAGGCCTCGAAAATTGTATGGATAACGATCTTGCTTTGATGCGCTTGTATTTTTTCACAACAAGAACATCGCGTTGATCGTTTCAACAATCGAGAGATGCGCCGGTTTTGTCGTTAATAAACGCAACGCAGAGTCGGCACGTCTATTGCTGAGAGTTTTGCAAAGGTTCTACATCGAAAAGAGGAGATTCGAAATGCCAGACAATGGAAGCATCAACGAAAGTACAACTGGAACCAGCACGGCCGGAACCGCTACTGCCCTTTCGCAAACTGCGCAAGACTATGGTCAGAAGATCTCTGACGTGGCCTCGCAAGCTAAGGACTACGTGAGTGAAAAAGTTTCAGTAGTCGGCGAAAAAATTAAAGATTTGCAGAACGCGGATCTCGGAGAGTTAGCCGAGAACGCGAAAGAATATGCCCGGAAAAAACCAGGTCAGGCACTCCTGATCTCGGCCGGTGTCGGCCTTTTGTTAGGTCTAATCATTCGCGGGCGAAGATGATTGAGACGAATTTTTCAAACGAGGGGGAACGATCATGGCGGCTACCAAGGCAGCATTGGTTAAAACAAATGACGTGAATACGCGAAACGAGCTTGAACAACTTCCAGGTTTGTTCAGCCGACTCGGAGACGACGTAATGCAACTGGTGAATTCGCAGCTTGCATTATTGAAAGTCGAACTGAAAGAGGAAGCGAACACGTTTGCGCGGGGGGCGATCATGATTGCCGTTGGGGCCGCCATAGGTGGGATTGGTTTCGCGTTGCTCAATGTCGCAGTTGCCTTAGGCGTCTCAACGTTGTTTGCGCGAGCGAATCTCAGTCAGCCGGCAAGTTACGCCTTAGGCTTTGTAGCAACTGGTGTGTTTTACCTGCTCGTTGGCGGCATCTTGGTAGCATTCATGAAAGGTCGCCTTGCCAAACAGCAGTTGGTTCCAGAAAGGACAGTCGCTGAACTGAGAAAGGATAAGCAATGGCTGAAGAACGAACTCTAGGGTTGGCTCGGGCACAGGAAACTCCTTCTGATGAGGACCCTTCGAAAGAGGAACTTCAGCGAAGGATGAATCAGGCCCGCGATTCTATTTCAAATACAGTCACAGAAATAAAGGAAACGGTGGCAAATCAAGTGCAAGCAGTAAAGGACACACTGGATTGGCGCGAACAGTTTAAGAAACGACCAGTGGCGTGGAGTGCTGGTGCAGTGGGTGTAGGGTTTGTGGTCGGCTACAGTTTAGCTGCGGTCGTGAAGGGAGCCGGTGGTGAAGACGATACGATCGACTTTTACACGCCCCAATCACGCAGCTACGCCGCACAGCCAATAACGGGCGCGGCACCGCTTGACCTTGGCTCTTCGCGGCAGGCAGCAGATAACGGCCATGATGAAGGACCGAGTCTTTTCCAAAAACTGACTCATACGCCAGCGTTTGGTCGGGTGAAGGCTGAAGCAAGCAGTGTCGGGGAGGCAATTGTTCAGGAACTTGGGAAAACGGCCAAGACACTAATACTGCCCGCGTTGATGACATCGCTGAGAAATTTTCTTGGCGATTACCTGCCCAAGGGATCCACGACACAAGATGGGTTATCCACTATCGGCAATCAGTCATCACAGACAAGAAGTGAAACGAAGTCATCTTATCAACCCACGCTCGAGCACAAGTGAACTTCTTTTGAACTCAGGCGGGTCGCATCCGATGCGCGACGGATGCGACCCCCGTTTTTCCGCGACACATTGACTAAAAACCGTTGCCTACCTAAACTGCGCTCGTTCTTCATCCTTCACTGTTAAAAAGGACTGCAACATGCAGACCTCCTCCTTCTACGCGCCTGCAGGCAACAAGCGTCTGATCATATTCATTTGGTTACTCGGGATCGTGTTATTTGGCGATTCAATTGCTGCGGCAACTGGAGTCCAGAGTCAGGAAGATCCTGAACGCAAAAGAGCATTTCAAGTTTTTAGAGACGGAAACTATGCGGAAGCGGTTGGTCTCTTTGAAAAACTCGAAAAGGTATATCCAGAAGATCCGCAAGTCCTGGAGACGTACGGCTTCTTGTTGTTCACACAAACTGTCAACATAAAGGATCTCGGTGTACGCAAGGACGCGCGAAGACGAGCGCGCGAAGTCATGTTGAGAGCAAAGAAAGCCGGCGCAGACACTCCTTTGCTTAATAATCTGATTGAGTCGATAGCAGTGGACGGTGGTGGCGACGTCGCGTTTTCAACTAAGAAAGAAGTAGATGAAGCGATTCGTGAAGGAGAGGCAGCATTCGCCAATGCCGACTATTTAAAAGCCATCGACCTTTATCAACGTGCGCTGCTCCTGGATCCGAAGTGTTATGAAGCAGCACTGTTCACCGGCGATGTGTACTTCAAGCAGGATCAGCAGGCGAAAGCCGGCGAGTGGTTTGCACGGGCAGTAGCGATCGATCCCAATCGGGAAACAGCTTATCGTTACTGGGGAGACGCGCTTATGAAACAGGGCCGGCTAACTCATGCCGGCGAGAAGTTTGTCGAGGCCTACATCGCAGAACCTTACAATCGATTATCAAGAGCTGGGCTTATAAGCTGGGGCGAAAAAGTCAATGTGCCCCTTGCCCACCCGAAAGTAGATATTCCGACAAGCGTTAAGTCACAACAGAATGGGAACCTCACTGTCAACATCGATCCAAACGCACTCAAGGATGACGACAAAAGCGGTTCGGGTGCAGCCTGGGTAACGTACGGACTTATACGTGCAAGTTGGCCGCTCAGTGAGTTTGCGAAACAGTATCCGAATGAGAAGACTTACCGGCACAGTCTGAAGGAAGAAGTGGCCGCCATTCGGGCCGCATTAAAAGTATTGTCGGAGATAAAGAACGCCGATCCCCAAAAGACTGATCCTTCACTAAAGACTTTGGCGAAACTCGACAAGGAAGGATTGCTGGAGGCTTTTATTCTTCTCGCGATGCCTGACAATGGCATCGCACGGGACTTTGCAGCGTATCGAGCTGATAACGTGGAAAAGCTCCGACGGTATGTGGTGGATTACGTTTTGACTGGTGGCGAAGGGAAAAAATAATAGGACCTATAGGTCTTATAGGTCCTATTGACAGCCAACCAGAATGATTCTACCTCGCTCCCGGCGCTGGTTTTCGCGGCAGCTTTTCGTCTCGCATCGCAGTGTTGTAAACAAACGCCGCCATGATCGTTGCTGCCTGCTTCATATCGTCGCCCTGGATTCGATCAAAAACATCCTGATTGGAATGATGGGTTCTCGTGTCGTATTCGATCTCATCTTGAATGAATTGGAAACCCGGTAGTCCGATGCGATCAAACGATAGGTGATCGGTTCCGCCGGTGTTAGAGATCGATAAAGTCGTGGCTCCCATATCCTTGAAGGGAGCAAGCCAGTCGCGGAAGAGCGGACGAATGGCTTCATTACCCTGAAGGTAAACCCCGCGGATCTTCCCCGTGCCGTTATCAAGATTGAAGTAACCACTGAATTTTTCCCAATCAGCCTTTTTCACAAGAACCATTGGTGCGTTGTTTTGACCTTGAGGAGCATTGTTCGCCCCCGCTCCGTTTCCGCCTCCCATTCCTGATCCATTTCCAGAGCCGCTGCTGACTGATGATGTGGCTGCCGGCTGCAGGCTGCCGAAATGTTCAGTGACGTAATTACGTGAGCCTAACAGTCCCTCTTCTTCGCCACTCCATAGCGCGATGCGAATGGTTCGTCGCGGCTTCAGCCCAAGTGCCTGAATTATTCTGACCGCCTCCATCGCAACTGAAACACCTGCGCCATTATCCGTAGCGCCGGTTCCCGAATGCCACGAATCCATGTGACCACCAAGCATTACGATCTCGTCCTTGAGGTCGGTACCTGGAATCTCGGCCACCGTGTTGTAGCTCATCAGGTCATCGTCCTTGAAAGCTACCGCGAGATCGACGGTCATTTTTACCGGTTCACCGGCTTGAAGCATCCGAACTATGCGATTGTATTGCTCGACCGCCAGCACGAGTTGGGGTGTTACTTTGGGCGCACTTTTATCGTAGACCGGTGTTCCACCGCCAAACGGAGGCGCCGGCGTGTTTGGGTCTCTTGGAGGCGTAGGTACTGATGCAGATTGGACGAAGATTGTTCCACCGTCGCCGCGACTCGGATCGATGAGCAACCCAGCGTTCTCCTGTTGGAAGAATCGGAGTTTGGCATTGGCGAAGTCGAATGCTGCTCGGTTAGCGCCACCAAAGTTACCGCGGTTGTTACCACCCGCGCGCGGTTCCGGCGCGTCCGCGAGGGCGAGCAGAGCTTTTTCATCGAGTCGTTTTCCTTGTGCGTCGAAATGTGCAGGTACTTCCCGCATCGGCGCGGTAAGAACGATCTTCCCATTGAGCTTGCCCTTGTACTGGTCGAGGTCGGCTTCGGTCTTGGCATCGATGTAAATAACGTCGGACGTAATCGGTGCCGCGAAACCAGGAGACCAGGCCTTGGGATACGCAATCAACGGGATCGCCTGCGGCTCGATGACTTGAGCTGAAAATCTTTTTAGGCTCCAACCGCGTCCGAACGGTCCCCATGCTTCAAGATGTGCATTTTGCAATCCCCATTTCGTCAACTGATCACGTGTCCATTCGTTTGCTCGTTTCATGTTTGGCGAAGCAGTGAGACGAGGTCCGATCACATCGCTGAGATAGCTGAGAGTCTGCATGACCTGCGAGCGATTCATTCCTTCGTCTTTAATTTTCTGAATTGGATCGTTCGGGTCAGGCTGAGGTTGTGGTGTCGCTCCGGCCGGATTCTGCGCCAGGAGTGTTACCGGCGAGGCAAGTAGGATAATTAGCAGTACGACTGCTGAACAACGCCGTAGTGGCATGGTGGTTCTCCTCAAGTTTTATGTTGACCGCTTGGATAAAAATCTAATGGAATGGATTGGAAGGCTAATACTGCCTCGGGGAACGGGATGGTTGCAAGTCGAGAAAGATACAGGCCAGGGTCGTACGGAGAATTATTGGTCATTTTCCATTTAACATTTTCCATAATTTTCCATTTTCCATTTGACTTGCTCCAGCGGTATTATTCGGCAGTTCTTAGTACCTCATTCGCAAGGACGACCTCACATATGAAAGACGAAAAGGACAAAGACTCTGATCTTGATCCTCAGACCCTAGCAGACCAACTAGAAGAGCGACTCATTGATTTTGCGGTTCGGATAATCAAGCTTTCCAATCGATTGCCAAAAAACCCCGGCCGGCAAGCACATCTCAGGACAAATTCTTCGTTGTGGGACATCTCCAGCGCCGAATTATGGTGAATCTCGCGGAGCTGAAAGTCGAGCGGATTTTGTTCACAAAATGCGAATTGTCTTCAAGGAGCTTAACGAGACATCCATTTGGTTGCGGATTATCGAAAGAAGTCGATTGCTGAAGGCAGTTTTGCTTGCAGAACTTATTTCAGAAAATAAAGAGCTCTGCCGAATTTTTCCCAAGTCATTGAAGACAGCGCGAGGGGTGACGTAGACTCAAATGGAAAATGGAAAATGATAAATGGAAAATGACCAATAAACGTCCAGTTCATTATTTACCGTGCTGAATCGCGGATAGGTGGCTTTGGCTTAACAATAACCTTGGCAGCCTCATCTGATCGATATCCGCAATCTTCGTTGGCACAATATCGGAATGTTCCCGCCTTCTTGGTGGTCTTCTCAAGCAGGAAAGGTGCGTTGCATTGCGGACATGTTTCCAAAACTGGTTTGTCCCAGTAGACGATGTTGCAGTTCGGATACTCCGAACACCCATAGAATGCCTTACCACGTCGCGATTTCTTAACGACGATCTCACCTTTACAGCCGGGTCGAGGACACGACACACCGACCGTTTCCTGCTTGATGTATTTGCACTTTGGATAATTCGAACAGGATACGAACTCACCAAATCTGCCGACGCGTTTTACCAACTGCGCGCCATCGACTGGGCACTTCTCATCCAAAGGAACCGGAGGAGGCGCTGCAACGCCACTCTTGCCAATCTTTCTGATATTTCGACACTCGGGATAACCAGTGCAACCGAGGAAGGGACCAAACCGCCCACGCTTCATCTGCATTGGCTTGCCACACAACTCACACGCTTCCGGCTCCGTCTCCTCGCTTGCTGTCGCAGTGACCTCCGCGCCGTTGCCATCAGAACTTGCTGGTGTTTCGGCATCACGCGTTGCATCGCAATTCAAGCACTTCAGATAAGGACCAAAGCGACCCCACTTTTGTACCATTCCTGGTGTGTTGCACTTCAAACAAACTTCATCGGTGGGAACGTTCTTTTCCTTTATCTCCTTTATGTAATCTTTGAACTTATCAAGATCGCCTTCAAACTTGTCGTAGAACTCGCGCAGAGCCTTCGTCCATTTGATCTTGCCTTCTTCGATATCGTCGAGCTCTTCCTCCATCCGCGCGGTGTAACTTTCATTAAACAGATCATCGAACCCGCCATCGATAAGCAGGTCATTTACAGTTTTGCCAAGCGCAGTTGGATGAAAGCGTGACTGAATCTTTTCGACGTACTCACGTTCCTGAATCGTCGACATGATCGCCGCGTAAGTCGAAGGACGGCCGATGCCTTTTTCTTCGAGTGCTTTTACCAGAGTAGCTTCAGTGTAGCGCGGCGGAGGTTCGGTGAAATGCTGGTCCGGCGTCACCGAATTAAGCGTTAAAGTTTCGCCTTTCTGAACCTGTGGCAGACTCCGTTCCTCTTCATCGTCTTCCGCCTTTTCGTCACGCCCTTCCTGATAAATCTTCAGAAAGCCGTCAAACTTCTGAACGGACCCAGTCGCTCTAAACAGCAGACGACCTGCCGCAATGTCGATTGTCGTTTGATCAAAGATTGCAGATGTCATTTGCGACGCGACAAACCGCTGCCAGATCAAACGATACAGTTTCAACTCTTCAGACTTGAGATATTTGGCGAGTGAGTCGGGAGTTCTAACAACTTCAGTCGGTCGGATCGCCTCGTGCGCGTCTTGGGCATCTTTCTTTGAACGATAGTGAACCGCGTTCCCAGGCAAATAGTCTTTGCCGTACTGTTTCGTGATCAAGTCGCGAACTTCATTCAAGGCTGTATCGGAAACTCTCGTCGAGTCCGTACGCATATAAGTGATCAGACCGACGGAGCCTTCGTCGCCAAGTTCGACACCTTCATACAACTTCTGCGCAATCATCATTGTCTTCTTAACTGCGAAGCCAAGTTTGCGGGAAGCTTCTTGTTGAAGTTTCGAAGTAATGAATGGCGGAACCGGATTGCGCTTGCGTTCTTTGGTAGCTACATCGCTGACAACGAACGTTTGTTTGCGTGCTTCGGCAACGATGTCGTCAGCTTTCGCTTGATCGCTAATAACAACTTCGTTCTTCTTTAGATCTTGATCGAATCCACTTGTCTTGACAGTTTGTTCGTCGATCTTAAAGAGACGTGAATCAAACGCCGGCGGTAACTTCGAACTCAGGTTGGCAGCGATCGTCCAATATTCAGTCTTGATAAATTGCTCGATCTCACGTTCGCGTTCGACAACCATTCTTAACGCAACTGACTGGACGCGCCCGGCGCTGAGGCGACCACCAATCGTACGGCAAAGAAGCGGAGAGACTTTATAACCAACGAGTCGATCGAGTACGCGTCGTGCTTGTTGGGCATCGACGAGATTTTCATCAATCTTGCGCGGATGTTCGAATGCTTCGTTGACAGCCCGCTTCGTAATTTCGTTGAACATCACACGAAACGCGGGCTTCGCGGGTTTCTTTGGGACGATCTCCTCGGCCAAATGTTGGCAAATCGCTTCACCTTCACGATCAGGGTCAGCAGCAAGATAGATTGCATCTGCTTCTTTGGCGGCTTTCTTAAGTTCAGAAACAATCTTCTTGTTATTACGCTTCTTTGAGTCGGGAATTAGCTCGTATGTGGGTTCGAAATTATGTTCGACGTCTACGCCGAGACCTTTGGATGGCAGATCCTTAATGTGGCCTATCGAAGCCTTAACCAGATAGTCCTTTCCGAGATACTTATTTATTGTCTTCGCCTTCGCCGGCGATTCAACGATTACGAGGTTTTTAGCCATAACAGTCTTGGTCTTTGGTTTTTGGTCTTCGGTCTCTGCTAATGAGCCTCGCTCGGAATTAGAACCAGGAGCGAAGCGACTGAGTGTCCGACGAACTTTTTAGTTTGTCGTGTCCGACAACCACAGACTCTTGATTACTCCCACGACCTCGGTTCGAACGCACGACAAACTAAAGTTCGTCGGACACCAAGACCAAAGATCTACAATTTCTTTACAAAGCACCTGCCCGGCAGCGCTCGTATCAGTTCACGCATTTCGAGCGCCAACAGCGCCGCCGTCAAATCTGACATCCCCAGCCTCGACTTATCAACTAAAACATCGATATGGACCGGAGTGTCGGGAGTCAAGAGCCGAAAAACTGAAGTTTCACATCTTGATAATCCGTCCGGCACAAACGATAGCTTGTCAGCCAGTGAATTCCTTTTCTTTTCATCAAATGGTGGCGGCAATAAACGCGCTGCGATCTGCGGCGGTAACTCTGTCGCAATGTCCTGCCACTGCTGCACCAACTTCGCGCCCGCTCCTTTTATAAGGTAATTGGTGCCAAAAGAATTTCGCGAGGTGATGTTTCCCGGTACAGCAAATACTTCACGATTCTGTTCCATCGCCAGTCGCGCCGTTATCAAAGATCCCGAATATTCCGAAGCCTCGACTACTACGACCCCAAGGCTCAAACCGCTAATGATGCGGTTACGGTACGGAAAGTTTTCCGGTATGGGTGGCGTCCCCAAGGGAAACTGGCTCACCAGCGCGCCACCTTTATCAAGAATTTCAACAGCCAGTCTCTTATGATCCCGGGGATAGGCCTCGTCTATCCCTGTTCCTAACACTGCCACTGTTCGCCCGTTCGCTTCAAGTGCTCCGCGATGCGCGGCAGCGTCGATACCACGGGCAAAGCCTGAAACAACGGTCACGCCACGCTGCGCCAAATCGCGCGACAACATTAGCGCGGCGTTCTGACCATAGGTGGAACACTTGCGTGAACCAACAACGCCAACGCACGGTTGATCCCAACATTCTGACCACGCGCCTTTTACATAGAGAACGATAGGCGGGTCGTAAATCTCACGTAAGGATGAGGGATAAACCCCGTCGTCAAGTAAGAGGATGTCGCCGCCGAGTTTTCGGACTGATGCAATCTCTGCTTCCGCACGTGGTCGCAAATCACGAGTGATAATGCTGTCGACCGCTTCCGGAACAAGTCGCAACTGTTCCAGTTGAGCACGAGTTGCAGTGTAGACCGCTTCGGCTGATCCAAAGCGCTCCAGCAGTTTAGCAGCGGCGCGAGGTCCGATGCCCGGCGTCATATTCAGCTCAACCCAATCTGTAATCATGTGAGGTTTCCTTTGAGTTTCGCTTTGCGAGCGATTCTTCGATACAAAGATCAACTTCCTAAATGCATCATGTCCGATATGGGTCTGTCTTGTCGTGGCGCCACCAACCAGGCCCCAAAGATCAGAGGTTCTTTTGATAACGCGGTCTCGGTTGATGGCGTCACGACAAGCTAAAGCATATCGAACACTTTGGCGGAGGCGTGTAGGAATCGAACCTACCTGAGCCCGCTCTCACGGTCTCACTGACGGTTTTGAAGACCGCGCCATTCACCAGAACAGATTCGCCTCCACTCGAGGTCAACAGCCTCAGCGCTCAATCTGTCGGTTGCTCGGAGGCCTGAAACCCTACGCGCCATAAGGCAGGACTGTCAAGCAGGGAACTTTCAGATTGAAGATTTCAGATTTTAGATTGGTCACCTCGCAAAATAGCTCCCTATACGTCAAATAGGTCCTATTTCTTTCGACCATTTGACCTCGTGCAAGCCCGGGCCTTATTATCCGAACGAACGTTCGAACGCTCTAAAGCATCAAATCGAGGCCGGCATGATTAATTTTCAAACGTCACCTGAACAGTACCACCATTGGAAGCTCAAGATTGAGGGCGCCGTCGCCACTCTTTCGATGGACGTTCAGGAAGACGAAACTCTGAACGAAGGCTACAAACTCAAACTCAACTCCTATGATCTTGGCGTCGATATCGAGTTGGCGGATGCGATTCAACGGATTCGGTTCGAACATCCTGAAGTTCGCGTAGTTGTAATAACGAGTCTCAAACCACGAATCTTTTGTGCCGGGGCCAATATCTACATGCTTGGCACGTCCTCTCACGCTTTCAAAGTCAACTTCTGCAAGTTTACCAATGAGACGCGCTGTGCGATCGAGGACGATTCAGCGCATTCGGGTCGCCGTTACATCGCAGCCTTGAACGGTACCGCGTCCGGCGGCGGCTATGAACTCGCAATTGCATGTGACGAAATCTACCTGGTTGACGACGGCAACTCAGCAGTTTCGCTGCCTGAAGTCCCTCTGCTCGGCGTACTACCTGGTACGGGTGGTCTCACGCGATTGGTCGACAAGCGAAAGATCAGGAAGGACCGAGCGGACGTCTTCTCTACTCTCGCTGAAGGACTAAAAGGCAAGCGCGCGAAAGATTGGGGATTGATTGACGACACTTTTCCAACCAGTAAGTTTCAAGAGTCAGTGAATGGACGTGTCGATGAGATACTCTCATCCCCAAATGATCGTGCAACAGGTGTCGGGATAAAACTGAATCCAATCGAAGTAGAAGTCAGTGATCAAGCACTTGAGTACAAATATGCGACGCTGACTTTTCATCGTGAACAACGTTACGCAGACCTAACCATTCGTGGTCCAGAGAGTCGTCCAGAAATGTCAATAGAAGAGATTGAGCAAGCCGGAGACAGCTTCTGGCCTTTGCAGGTCTATCGCGAACTTGATCACGCGTTGCTACATCTACGCGTCAATGAGTCTGAAATTGGACTCGTTTGCCTGCGCACTGAAGGTGAAGCCAGCAATGTCATCGCGGTTGATGAGAACCTCGTCACCCATAAGGATCATTGGTTGGTTCGCGAAATCATTCTTTACATGGGCCGTGTATTGCGACGATTAGATCTAACTGCCAAGAGCTTCTTTTCAATCATCGAGCCAGGTAGTTGTTTCGCTGGAAATTTACTTGAGCTGGTTCTCGCCTCCGACCGGAGTTATATGCTGAACGATCCCGATCAGGAAGTTGAGATCAAGACGAGCGAGTTCAATGCTGGTGCTTTGCCCATGAGTAATGGACTGACACGACTACAGTCGCGTTTTCTCGCCGAGCCAGAGAAGACAGAAGAAGTTCTCGCGCGCACCGAACCATTCGACACGGAGGCGGCTGATGAAGCGGGTCTGATTACTTTCGCACCTGACGATCTCGATTGGGCAGATGAGATTCGGCTGGCTATTGAAGAACGGACGTCTTTGTCGCCTGATGCATTGACCGGAATGGAAGCGTCGTTGAGGTTCGCTGGACCAGAGACAATGGACACGAAGATTTACGGACGTTTGACCGCATGGCAGAACTGGATCTTCCAAAGACCAAACGCTGTGGGTGAGCATGGCGCTTTGACAAATTATGGAAAGCCAACCAAGGCTCAATTTGATTACAAGCGGACTTAGAGCTTTGAGCTTGTTCTGAATGATGAGTACCGCGAATTATTTTACGTTGCAGCGAAGATGAAGTCGCTTTTATCTCGACGAGACCTGAAGAACCTCGCAGGCTGGCTAGCACTTGTCTGCGCGGCAAGCTCTATGCTCGCGGAGCACGTAAGCGGCTCCTTGAATCCAGCGGGTATTCATTCGCCCTGGCCCGGCGTTCTGCCTCGACCATGGTCATTCGACATTGCAGTCTGGTGGAGAAATTTAAGCTTTCTTTTGACTCTCATTCTTGGTTTTTATTCGTTGCCCCGCTGGCAATCAATCACGGCGTTGGCTTTGGCGATTGTTTATGCCGGCTATAGTTATTTTCTGTTTGCTAGTTATTGATGGAGTTGACATGGATCTTAACGACCGCATTCCTAACAACGTTAATCTTGCAAGCGACAAAAAACTTCAACGCGCGCTTGAGAAGTGGTTGCCAAACTACATCGACTGGTGGCGCGAGATGGGTCCCGACGGCTTCCAGGAAAAAGACGTCTGGCTGCGCACGGCTATTGATGTCGGCTCCGAAGGCTGGGCCCACTTCGATTACGTGAAGATGCCTGAATATCGTTGGGGCATTTTTCTTGAGCCGGCCCAACCTGACGCAAAAGTCGGCTTTGGCGATTACTACGGACGCCCTGCTTATCAAGAAGTGCCGGGCGAGTTCCGCAATGCGTTGCGGCGCATCATCGTTACGCAAGGAGATACCGAACCCGCTTCCGTCGAACAACAACGACAACTCGGCAAAACCTGCCCGTCGCTCTACGACATGCGCAACCTTTTTCAGGTGAATGTCGAAGAAGGGAGACACCTTTGGGCCATGGTCTATTTGCTGCACGGTTACTTCGGACGCGACGGTCGCGACGAAGCAGACGCGTTGTTGGAAAGACGCAGTGGTAATCCGGACAAGCCTCGAATTCTCGAAGCGTTCAATCAACCGTGTGACGATTGGCTCAACTTTTACGCCTTCACGATGTTTACAGACCGCGATGGCAAGTATCAATTATCCGCTTTGGCCGAATCAGGTTTCGAACCGCTCGCACGAACGTGCAAGTTTATGTTGACTGAAGAAGCGCATCACATGTTCGTTGGCGACACTGGACTTGGCCGAGTGGTGCGACGCACAGCGGAATTGATGAAGCAAGGCGAAAACGTCCGCGAACTTGGCGGTATTCCACTTGAGATCATTCAGAGGTACATCAACTTCTGGTTTAGTTATTCGCTCGATCTCTTCGGTGGTGAGATCAGTTCAAACTCTGCCGACTTTTTTGCGGCTGGGCTCAAGGGCCGCTTCAAAGAGCAGGATCAGTACACAGAACACACTGCGGCCAACCAATCGTTCACCATGACTGTGGTTGAGGACGGCCAGCTAAAATCACGAGAAGTTCCTTTGCGGAATGCACTGAATGAAGTCCTGCGCAATGAATACGTCAAGGATTGTGAAAAGGGCCTGGCGCGTTGGAACAAGATTTTGCACGAGTCAGGGCTGACTGTGCGGTTATTTTTACCAAATCCCCGCTTTCATCGACATGTTGGCGAATATGCTGGTCACGATTTTGATATCAATGGCAATTTGATTTCGAAAGAAGAGTTCGAGAGCCACAAATCAGAATGGCTGCCAACGGTTGAGGACCGCGAATACGTTCGAAGCTTGATGCATGCTGTGACTGAGCCGGGAAAGATCGCGAACTGGATCGCACCACCAGCTGCGGGGATTAAAGGGAAGCCGTTTGAGTTTGAGTATGTGAGACTCTGAAGGGTGAGCTTTGTCGTCTGAAACCTCAAAATTGACTTTCTCTGCGCTTCCTCTGCGTTCTCTGCGTCTCTGCGGTGTGTAGAGTGATGCATTAGTGGCACCGCAGAGACGCAGAGAACGCAGAGACAGCGCAGAGGGTTTCTAGAAAGCACGAACTTAAAACCGTTATGGCCACTGAATTCTCGCGTTACGACCAAAAACTCGAATTCATTCTACGCAGCGCAGCGCAAATCTTCGCCGACAAGAGCTATCACTCAACGTCGATGCGCGATATAGCTCGTGCAACCAACGTCAGCCTGGCTGGTCTCTATCACTACTGCAAGTCGAAGGAAGAACTTCTCTTTCTAATCCAGGACAATTGCTTTGGTCGCGTGCTGGAACGTTTGGAGGAGAGGCTTAGCGACGTCAGGGATCCGATCGAGAAACTCCGAATCTTTATCGAGAACCACTTGTCGTTCTTCGCCGCAAATATGGCCGAGATGAAGGTTCTCTCGCACGAGTCGCAGTCACTGCAAGGCGATCTGCGTCAACACGTCTCCGGCAAAAAAGACAAGTACACTAAACTCGCAACTCGCATACTCCGTGAGGTTCACGATGGTTCCGGAGTTAATCTGACGGTTGCTACTTACGCGCTGTTTGGAATGATGAACTGGATCTACAACTGGTACGACCCGAAGGGTAGATTGAAGGTTCACGATCTCGCGCAGAATCTAACCCAGCTATTTCTCGAGGGATTTGCACCTGGCAGCAGCTTTGAAGTGTCTGACAAGTTTCCTCGCCAGCAACCCGAAAACCTGAGCGTTTGGCGAGGAGCAAGTCGTCAGCAAGAGAAACCTATTCGATAGTCACCTTCTCCATCTTAACTTCACTCATCGGTCGATCATTTCTATCAGTTGCGCTCGTAGCAATCGCGTTCACGATGTCCTGTCCCTCAGTCACACGTCCAAAAATCGTGTAGCTCGGTGGTAGTGGATAGTCGACATGCATTATGAAGAATTGAGAGCCGTTTGTGTTCGGTCCGGCATTGGCCATCGCCATAGTTCCTGCTTTGTAGCCCCGCTGATAGACCTCGGATTTGGGGTTAATCTCATCATTGAAGCGTCCGCCCCAGGCTGACTCGCCTCCTCGTCCGGTTCCGGTTGGGTCGCCTCCCTGAATCATGAAACCTTTGATTACGCGGTGAAAGATAATGCCATCGTAGTAACCACGCTGGGCCAGCGTAATGAAATTCTCTGTTGTCTTTGGGGCATCACTCTCCAGAAGTTCTACTCGAATCGTGCCCTTGTTTGTTTCGATTACCGCGGTTCTATTTGCCATCATGTCTCCTTTGTTTGAACTTTGCTCTTCGCGCTTGGTGAATAAGTCGAATAGGACCTATAGGACCTATTAAGTTCCAAGTACAAATCGTTCAATTGCCAACGCCACTCCATCATCATCATTCGACGCCGTTGGGTAAAGGCCGGGAGTCTGACGCAGTTCAAGCGGCGCGTTAGCCATCACTACTCCCGTGCCTGCCAGAAGCAACATTTCGAGATCGTTGTAATTGTCACCAATCGCGAGAATGTCCGCTGGTGCTATATTCAGTTCTGCCGCCGCCGCTGCGACACCGGCACCTTTTGAAGCTGATGGGTTTACAACATCCAACAGCGAGAAGTCCTGCTCGAGATACTTTGTGCACAATATCTTCACGCGATCACGCAAACGATCCTGAAGCAACTCTGACAGCTTGTCCATTTGTGTACAGCGACCCGAGAACGCGAGATGGACTGGTTCATGATCCATATAAGTTTCGAGCGACTCGACTTGTCGCACAGTTTCGACGCGTTCCTCGTCACCATGGATGCGTCGAGCCCAGGCTACGTATTTATGGACGGCAGAGTTCTCACCACTCAAATGATCAAACACAAGTAGGCCCAAACCATCATAATCATCACTCAACAACGCGTCAGCACCAGCCTCACGACCGATACGTAACGCATCTCGCGCCGCGGCCAACGGCAATGGCAACACGGCCACCGTTTCAAGAGTACGTGCGTGTTTTGTCAGAGCTCCATTATGAGCAATCAGCGGCACGTCTAACCCTAGCTCCAATGCGATGGGCCGGGAATCACGAAAGCGCCGGCCTGTAACGACGGCCACACGAACTCCGCGTTCACGAATGTGATCAATTGCTTTTCGATTACGTTCAGAAATTTCTCCACGATGATTCAGCAGAGTTCCATCTAAATCGAGCGCCACAAGTTGTATCGGCATAAAGATCCCAAGTTAGATGAATGCCAGACGAAAAGCAAAAGCATGTCCGACGAACTTTAGTTTGTCGAGAGGTCGATTACGAGGCCCCGTAGAAATCTGACTGCAACGACCCCAGCATCGACAAACTAAAGTTCGTCGGACATTTGAATTTTTGGTTTCCTGTGCCCGCTGCTTGGTGATATTATGCGCGCCCCGTAATCCGAAAAGTCCGATCACATTAGTCTTGTCTAGGAGGAGTCCGATGAGAAGAAGCGTATTGGTTTCTGTGGCGGTGTTGGCAGTACTGTCGGTGTCAGCGATTGTTCTTGCCCAGGGCGGCTTTAAGAAAATCAGCGAAGTACTAATTGGTTACGAGGAAACAACGGCAGTCTCGACCACCGGCAGTGGCACATTCACTGCGCGTATCAGTAATGATGAGTCGAGAATTGACTGGGAGCTCAGTTACTCCGACCTCGAAGGCGCTGTACAGCAGGCTCATATTCACTTTGGACAAAAGAGCACTATGGGTCCCATCAGCGTGTTCCTTTGTACTAACCTCGGCAATGGTCCGGCAGGGACGCAACCATGTCCGGCGCCCCCAGCCACCATCTCAGGCACCATCACTGCGGCGGATGTTACTAACCTGGCAAATGAGCGTGGGATCTCCGCCGGAGAACTGGATGAATTGCTTAAGGCGATGCGTGCCGGCGCCACATACGTAAATGTTCACAGTACGAGGTGGCCAGGCGGCGAAATTCGTAGCCAAATCGACGGTAACTCCGGACACGCCCATTGATCTTTGGAGTGCGGCCTGCCAGCCCTTTGGCACAGCGGACCTCGATCGACCGCTATGACAAAGCGGTGGCAGGCCACCGCACTCCAAAGTAATCCAACTGCAAAGCTTTTATTGCGCCTCAAGCAAACGTCCAACACGTCCCGCAACACTGCCTTTCGAAAAACCTTACTTCGTCTCCGTTCCAAACTACGTAACAGAGTGGCGTCTGTTGCATACTGTAGTGCGTTTAATCACACCTAAGGATCTCTAAACAAATGAATGTTACTCATCTCGAGTGTGCTCTTTGTGGCTTGAAACATGAGGCACAGAGGTTGCTCAACCTATGTCGCGAATGCGGTAAACCGCTCCTTGTTCGTTACGATTTGGACCGCGCTCAACAATCTTTGACAAAAGAATCTTTGATCGGCCGGCGTCCGGATTTGTGGCGATATCGCGAGGTTCTGCCAGTTGCAGACGACGCCAACATCGTCACTCTCGGAGAAGGTTGGACACCACTGTTACGTGCGGATCGCTTGGGCCACTCCATAGGAGTTGCGGACCTTTACATCAAGGACGAAGGTCAAAACCCGACGCAGAGTTTCAAAGCGCGGGGAATGGCAACGGCCGTCTCAATGGCAAAGGAACTCGGCGCGAGCAAACTTGCGGTTCCCTCGGCCGGTAATGCCGCAGGAGCTTTGGCTGCTTACGCAGCACGGGGCGGGCTTGAGTGCTTCATCTTCATGCCTCGCGACACACCGCTTGCGAATGTAGTCGAGTGTGAACAGACCGGCGCCCACGTCGCGTTAATGGAAGGACTGATTACTGACTGCGGAGCGGAAGTTGGGCGACGTAAAGAAGCCGAAGGTTGGTTTGATGTTTCCACCTTGAAGGAACCTTATCGAGTTGAGGGCAAAAAGACGCTTGGTTACGAATTGGCGGAGCAACTGAATTGGGAACTGCCTGACGTAATTATCTATCCAACCGGGGGCGGCACGGGCTTGATTGGAATGTGGAAGGCCTTCGACGAAATGGAACAGATGGGTTGGATCGGATCGAGGCGGCCGCGAATGGTGACGGTCCAGGCAACCGGTTGTGCTCCGATTGTTCGCGCGTTCGAAGAAGGCAAACGATTCGCAGATGAATTCCCAAATGCTGCGACCACTGCATCCGGATTGAGAGTACCTAAAGCGATTGGTGACTTTCTGATCCTCGATGCCTTACGAGCCTCGGGTGGTACTGCTGTCGCCGTGACTGACGACGAGCTCATTGAAGCAACCAGGGAAATAGGTGCCAGTGAAGGAATTTTTTGTGCTCCGGAGGGGGCTGCTTGTCTCCCGGCACTTAAGAAATTGATATCCGAGGGCAACGTCAAATCAACTGAACGCGTTGTTCTCTTTAATACAGGCTCAGGTGTGAAGTACATGGAGTCGTTTGCAGGTCCATCCTGACTTCGCGGCCAGCCTGAGAAAAGGATCGATTATGAAGAAAATAGTAATGGTCGTGATCTTGGGCTTGCTGACGAACCTAATTCCTTTTAGCCCGGTAATGGCTCAGGAAAAAGTTCAGGATAAGGATTCGAAACACGCTGAAAAGATCAAAAAGGCAGTAGCGGACGCCGGACCAACACTCGATAGAGAGGTGATAGTAAAACTAAAAGACAACAGGGAAGTACAAGGGTTTATACGTGAGATCGCCGATGATCATTTTGTTGTCCAATCGACCGCGGGGGCTCTGTTCTCAATCAGTTACGGTCAGGTTGAAAAGTTCAAGGCCAAAAAGCGGGATGTTGGCGGCAGAACTTTCATGACCGGGCCAAGCAGTACTAAGAAAGTGATTGCCGGGTTTGGCATTGGCCTTGGAGTTGTCATCATCGCTTGCGCGCTCAGTCATCGGTGTGAAAACTGATGTTGCTTCGTAGCAGTCGGAGGAGTTGTTGTGAAATCGCATCATGTACGACAGGCTGTTAGCCTGTCGGGTTCAGCCCCAAGACAGCACGACAGGCTAAGAGCCTGTCGTACATTTAATTCCATGAGTGTAATCGTTCTTCTACTCATCAGCGCGTTTGGTGTCAACGCTCAACAATCTGCGGCCCCATGGATCAACGAATCTGATCGAGCACAACTCGAGAGCCTGCGCAAGAGTGGCTTGGAAGCGCTGTATAACATCGACTACGACAAGGCCTATCGCGACTTCAAGGAGATCGCGACCCTCTATCCTAATCACCCGGCCGGTCCGCAATTGCTGGCGTCGAGATTGTGGCTCAAGACTCTTTATGAATCTCGCCGGCTGCAATCTTCCCTGTACAGTTCTGAATCTTTCTATACGAATGGAGACGACAAAGTAGACCCGAAGATTGTGGACGAGTTTCGCACGCTTACTCGGGAGGCAAAGCGATTAGCCGAAGCTAAACTGAAACAGGAACCGAAGAACATTGAAGCGCTGGATTATCTCGCAAACACCGAAGGCTTAAAGGCGTCATTCGAAGAAGCAGTCGAACGCCGTCACTTTGCCGCGTTACGTGATGGCAACGATGCAGTCGATCATCATCGGCAAATTCTGAAGTTGAAGCCGGAATACATCGATGCGCAGTTAACGATCGGTATCTACGAGTACGCGGTTGGTTCCCTTCCCTTGCCTGTAAAACTGATTGCCGGAGTAACCGGCTATCGCGGATCGAGGAAAAAGGGTTTGATGCTCCTGGAGCAAGTTGCTAAAGAAGGTCAATGGCGACAAGATGACGCCAAGACTGTTCTCGTCTTGTTGTACACCCGCGAAAAGCGCTTCAACGATGTGTTGGCATTAACGAGAGAGTTGAGCGCAAAGTATCCTCGCAATTATCTCTTCAGATTGGAAACTGCCGATGCATTGGTTGCGATCGCAGCACAGAAGCGCAAGCAAAACGACGCTGCGGGTGCGGTTCAGGCCGAGAAGGAAGCATTTGCGACTTTCGATGAACTGCTTCGCGATCGAAATGCAAGAGACGCCGCAGTGCGGGCTCTGGATCTGATTCACTTCAAATATGGAGAAGTGTTACTGACGGCAGGTCAGAATGAGCGCGCGGCAAAGGAGTTTTTGACGGCGACCAAAGTTGAACACGCGGAGCCCGGTCTTGTAACGATGGCGCACTTGTATGCAGCACGCGCGTACGACGTTGCGGGGAAACGCGACGAGGCAGTTGCTCAATACAAGGAAGTGTTGGCTCGTCCAAACGTTTACGATGCCCACGATGAAGCGAAGAAGGGACTAAAGCAGGCTTACAAACCGGAACAGCTAACACAAGTGGAGCAATAAGAAATTTTAAGATTTCAGATTGCAGATTGGCTGAAATGTCCGACCAACTTTAGTTTGTCGTGTTTGTCTTAATTCGGATCTTGTTACAACTCAGGCTGTGGAGGGCTAACACGACAAACTTATAGTTCGTCGGACATTTCGGCCAATCTTAAATTTGAAATCTTAAATCTTAAATTCTAAAGATGTCGTTCAGTAATCAATCAGGTCCCGGCAAGTCTCGTCCGCGCCGTCTGCTTCTTTGTCTTGACGGAGTTCCTCACAAAATCATTCAGACCGCAAAGTCACGAGGAATGTTCGATGCGTTCAATAATCCCACGCGTCTCCTTTCTCCATTTCCGACGATGACGAACGTTGCCTTATCAGCGATGTTCGAAGCTACACCACCAGCCGGATACGAGAGTCTCTACTTCGATCGAAATGCCCGCCAACTTTCCGGTGGAATTCGGAAATACATTGGCCGACGCACACCTGACAAAATTCCATCGTCGTACATGGATGCTTTGGATTATCAGGAACCACTAATGTTTGAGTTCCTGATATATGTTGCACCCGAACGTATTTGGCGCGCTGATATGCAGCGCTTTCGCGAACGATTTTTTGAAGCACCACAAAGCAGAGATTACTTCGGCTTTCTGAAAGCAACTGATGGACTCTTGCATGCACAGGGTCCTGAGCGACTGAATGTCGCACTGGCAGCGCTCGACAACATTCTCACTGAGATTCGTAAAACCTCAGGCAGTGAAACCGAAATTGTTTTGTTTTCAGATCACGGCATGAATTTGGAAGAGAACCGGCGCGTCGACCTTGTGACGCATTTGACGCGTCGAGGCTTTAAAGTTTCTGGTCAACTCCCAAACCAGGGCCGATCGCTTTCAATCCCAGCATTTGGGTTGTGTAGTTATGTGGCGATTTATTGCCGTGATGAAGATTTAATACCGGAAACCAGTGACGCTTTGATTGAACTGCCAGGTGTTGACTTTACGATCTTTCGAGACGCAGATGCTGTGGCTTTAAAGAGTGCGCGGGGAACAGCACGGATTGAACGAAGCGATGGAGACCGTTATCGATATTTACCGTTCAACGGCGACCCGCTTCAACTCAATCCTAAGATTGAAGAGCTCAGGAACCAGGGACGCACCGATGACGAGGGCTTTGTAAGCGCCACCGATTGGTTCGCTTCGACTAACAATCACGTGTATCCGAATGTCGTCGTTAACCTCTACAAATCGCTGTTCACGCATCGCGTACAACATACTGCAGACATCCTCGTCAGCGTGCACGACGGTTACTATTATGGCTGGTCGGCATTTGGAAAGTTCGTGAAGCTTCTTGCTACTCACGGCAACGCGCTGGCATCGAGTAGCAATGCGTTCCTCATGAGCACTCACCGTCAGTTTCCCGAATGTGTGCAGGCGGACGAAGCGAAAAGGCTGCTGCTCGGGTAAAGGGAAGAGGACCTAATCGACCTATAGGACCTATTAACCTCTATACCACTTGACCACCACTCACCAACCACGTACAAAATCAAATATGTCATGGGAGCAAGCGGTGTCTTCGGCAGCGGTTGAAACTTTTTCTCTTGTAAAGCAGTTCGGCACCTTTGTAGCTGTCGATCACATCGATCTTTACATCAAACGTGGAAGCTTCTTTGGATTCCTTGGCCCGAACGGCGCAGGAAAATCGACCACCATCAAAATGCTTACCGGGCTGCTGGCTCCGACCAGTGGCGGGCTTCGAGTACTCGGTAGAGATATTGCGGCAGAGCCAATCGAAATTAAGAAGAGAATTGGAGTCGTTCCTGAAGATTTGAATCTCTTTGAACGATTGACTGGAGCCGAGATGCTCGCCTTTACAGGCCGGATGTACGGACTAACGAGTGGTGAAATAGCTCAAAGGTCGAAAGAACTCCTGGAGCTGATGGACTTGCAGGATGAACCGAAGAAGCTGGTCATTGAGTATTCGCACGGCATGAAAAAGAAGTTGTCGTTGGCCTGCGCCTTGATTCATCGACCGGAGATTTTGTTTCTTGACGAACCGTTTGAAGGCGTTGATGCGATTGCATCGCGAACGTTGAAGGATCTGTTGTCGCGTCTGACTGCTCGTGGTCTGACAGTATTTCTGACCTCGCATGTTCTGGAGATCGTTGAGCGTCTCTGTTCCGACATTGCCATCATCGCTCAAGGCAAGTTGCTGGCAGCTGGCCCACTAAACGAACTACGCAAGGGGATTAGTTTGGATGAGGACGGGAAAGGGCCCGTTTCACTTGAGGAATACTTCATCCATATTGTTGGCGGCACACGAAGCACAGGTGAGGAAGAAGTATTGCAGTGGCTGACGTAAAGTGAGTCCGCACTCCGTAGGAGTGCAATGTTTATGGTTGAGGCAAGTTCTAGGGTTTCGCACTCCTTTAGGAGTGCCATGTGCGCTATGGTGCCGTCGTTTTGAATTTGAACCGCGCTGCTGTTTTCCGAGCTAGTTGCAGAGGAACATCGCACTCCTAAAGGAGTGCCTGTTTTTCAGCGGTCGCGGTCTATAAACATCGCACTCCTTCTTAGAAACTAGAACGTTAGGTTGCACAGGGGACTAGTTGAAAGCCT
>JADMIO011460617.1_pt1 | contig 56284 bp, 60 predicted proteins | sample 8958161 | NCBI WGS metagenome assembly JADMIO01 (sample SAMN16585339, study PRJNA669376) | soil metagenome | isolation source: Crop rotation soil | place: USA: Cullars Rotation, Alabama | collected 2011
GATTTTCTCGGCCGGGATTCCCGCCTCCCGCGCGCGCAGCAGCTCGCCCGCGGAGACCACGTCGGCGCCCGAGCCGAGCTTCGCCAGCGTCGAAATCACCGCCTGGTTGGAATTCGCCTTCACCGAGTAGCAGACCAGCGCATCGACATCGGCGAACGCGCCGGCGAACACCTGGTAGTGCCGCTCCAGCGTGGCGGTCGAATAGCAGTAGAACGGTGTGCCGACGGCCTCCGCCAGCGCGACGAGGTTCACCGCCTCGGCGTGCAGCACGCCGTCGCGATAGGCGAAGTGGTGCATGGCCGACTCTTACAGTCGGCGCGGCCACGTTGCTAGGTCCAGAGCGACAAATCGGGTTCTCAAACCAGCAGAAGTCAATGTCGCTTCACCACGAGGTCGGACCAACTCGGCAGCTTTCACTCGATCTTTACGTTGGCCTTCTTGATCACTTCGCCCCATTTGGCCGAGTCCTTGCGCAGGTAGTCGGCATATGAATCGAGCGGCCCGGGGACAGGCTCGACCGCAAACGGTTCGAGATATTTCCTGTGGAATTCGGGCTCGCGGACGATCGTTTGCACGTCGGAGTTGGCCTTTTTGACGATATCGGCCGGCGTGCCCGTCGCGGCAAACAGCCCGAAAGACACGCTCGCTTCATATCCCGGAACGGTCTCGGCGATGGTCGGCACGTCAGGAAATTTCGCCACCCGCTTCTCGCTACCGAAAGCCAGCATCTTGAGCTTTCCGGCCTTCACCGAACTGAGCGCCACGGACGGGCCCATGATCACCGCATTGATGTGCCCGGCAATCAGGTCGCTCAGCGCCGGCGCCGCGCCACGATAGTGCACCGGCGTTATCTTGGCGCCGGTGAGATTCTCAAGCTCCAGCGCCGCGATGTGCAGCGCAGTGCCGACACCGGCCGTGCCGAAGGTCACCGCTCCGGGCTGTTTCCTGGCGAGCGCGATCAGCTCGCTCACCGAATTCACCGGCACCGACGGATTCACCAGGAGCGCGGTCGGAATCGTGCCGTACCCGACCACCGGAACGAAGTCCTTCTCGGCGTCGTATGCCAGCCTGCCCTCGGCATAGAGATGCGGCTGTGTCGTGTAGAAGCCAGTCTCGGAGGCGAGCAGCGTGTAGCCGTCGTGCTCGGCCCGCATCACCGCCTGGGCGGCGATCGCGTATCCGCCACCGCTCCGGTTCTCGACGATGACGCTATGCTTCCACATTTCCGACAGCCGCTGGGCAACGGCGCGGGTGAGCACGTCGGTCAGCGCGCCGGCGGCCGAGGTCACCACGATGGTGACATTGCGATCCGGATAGGTCTGCGCCTGAGCTGCTGGGCTCGCAAACAGGCAGGCGAGCAAAAACAAGCGGCTGAGCACGGTGGTCGTCGCCTCCGCATTGTGGAGTTCCGGCGCCAGCCTAGCACGGCAGCGCACGACCAACGCAGTGTCATTGTGCCCCGTCCCCGACCGTAGCGACTACGCGCGTCAACGCCTGCCCGGTGGCGGCCAATTCGGTGCGCCTTGCAGGGGGAAGAACATGCCGTCGGGCTTGGTTGGCTCGGTGACCGGCTTGTTGCTGGTGGCAAGCCCGCGCCAGCGCGCCACCACGGAAGCGACGAGTTTCTTGTCGACAGTAGTGCCGGAATCGATGCGGCCGCCCCACACCGCCTCGCTCTTGGGGATGAATTCGTCGGCCAGTTCCTTGAAGCGCAGCCGCGTCGCCACCGGGACGCCCGCGCCGAAGGCGAGCGCCTCGCGGGTGCCGAGCGAGGCGAGAAAGCCCAGCAGGCGGTTCGCCGGATCGGACACCGCGGCATGGACGATGCGCTGATCGTCGGCATTGGCCATGCGCATGGCGAATACGGTGCTGCACTGGGAGATCAGCGTCGGGTCGAGCTGCGCCGGGCGCTGCGTCACCAGGCCGAGGAACACGCCGTACTTGCGGCCTTCCTTGGCGATGCGCGAGACCGCTTCGCGCGCCGGACGAAAGCCGATGCTGCGATCGGCATTGGCATAGTTGTGCGCCTCCTCGCAGACGATGAGCAGCGGCAGCGCGCCGTCGCTCCACAGGCCGAACTCGAAGGCAAGACGGAACATCACCGACACGATTGCGTCGAACACTTCGGCCGGGAAGCCGGCGAGCTGCATGATGGTCATCGGCTGGCCGGCGTGCTGCAGCCGCAGCAGGTCGCACAGGATCTCGACCATGGTGTCGCCACCGGCGCTCGGCTCGTCGAAGATGAAGGCGTAGCGCGGGTTCTTGCGCGCCGAATGCAGGCGCATGAGCAGACGCTTGTAATGCGTGGCGACCGCATTGTTCTCGAGCTTGCCCATCCGGCTCTCGGCCATGAGGACAAGATCTTCCATGCGGTAGGGCACCGGCGTGTCGACCGTGTACTTGCCGCCTTCGGGCTCGAAGGCGCGGTAGCTGCCGCGGCCGGCTGCGGCGGCGCGGGCGTAGTCGTTCTTCGCCAGCGGGATCAGCTCGGCGAACAGCGCGATCTCCTCCTCGACGTCGGAACGCCGGCCGAAAATCACCTCGACGATCTCGTCGAAATTGAACAGCCAGAACGGCAGCCGCAGATTGCCCGGCCGCACCACGTGGCCGCGATCCTCGAAGCAGGCGGCGTATTCGTTGTGCGGATCGATCAGCAGGATGCGCAACTCAGGCCGCGCCTCCATGATCTCGCGCAGGATCAGCGCGACGCCGCTCGATTTGCCGGCGCCGGTCGAGCCGAAGATCGCAAAGTGCTTCTGCACCGTGTCGTCGACGTCGACGAAGGCGCCGATGGTGGTGTCCTGCTGCAGGTGGCCGACATTGATGGTGTTTGGGCCCGAGGCATCGAAGATGATGCGCAACTCGTCGTGACCGATCGGCACGATGGTGCTGCCGATCTTCGGGTACAGCATGACGCCACGCTGGAAGTAGCCCGCGCCTGTATCGTCACGCACCAGTTCGCCCAGAAGGTCGATGCGGCCGGTCGCCGGCGCGATGCGTTCGCCCTCGGTGTATTTCTCCAGTGAGATGTCGCACAGCGCGCCGATGACCAGCGAGCGGCCGTTCCAGATGCCGAGAAACGTGCCGACCGTGACCTCGGCGTCGACATGCCCGCCGGACGACATGTCGGTGGAGAATTGCACCACGACCTGTGAGCCGCCGACCGAAACCACGCGCCCGAGCGGCGTCGGCACATCGCGCGTCATGTGATCGTCGGACGGAACCAGGGAAATCTTGCTGTGCATAAGGGCGGCCTCCCGGGCGAAAGGTTCCCGCAAAAACCTAAACTTGCGATGAAGAAATGCCGGCAAACACCGACGGTCGCGGCGCCGCGCCACGGGCGGCCGTAACCTTAACAGTGCGTTCCAGGGTCACCGCGGCGCCGCCACGAGCCGCAACAAATACTGCGGTCGGCGGCTTGCCGCGCGCGGCTGTTTGCTGGTCTGATGCGTTGTCGAGGGCATCCCGCGCCCGCGCTGGGGGAAGCTCGCGAAGCCCGAGGAATCTGGTCGTCCATGGAGCTCCAACAGGCGGCCGGGCCGCACCGATCCACTGCCGCGAAGACCAGACCGGACACCGACGGCGACGAAGCCGCGCGACAGCCGCTGCTCACCCTGTCGATCGCCGCGCTCGGGGTGGTTTACGGCGACATCGGCACCAGCCCGCTTTACGCGCTGCGGCAATGTTTCCAGGGCATCCATGGCATCGAGGCGAACACAGAAAACGTGCTCGGCGTGCTTTCGCTGATCGTCTGGTCACTGATCCTGGTGGTCTCGATCAAGTACCTGCTGCTGGTGCTGCAGGCCGACAACAAGGGCGAGGGAGGCATCATCGCGCTGGTCGCATTGCTGAACCCGTGGCGCGCAGCGCCAGGTTCGCAGCGCCACGTACTGATGCTGCTCGGCCTGTTCGGCGCGGCGCTGCTCTATGGCGACGGCACGATCACGCCGGCGATCTCGGTGCTCAGCGCCGTCGAGGGTCTGCAGGTCGCGACGACCGCATTCGACCCCTACGTCGTGCCGATCGCGGTCTTCATCTTGTTCGCGCTATTTGCACTGCAGAAGCACGGTACGTCCAAGATCGGCGCGTGGTTCGGACCGGTCATGTTCGGCTGGTTCGTCGCGCTCGGGATTCTGGGAATTCTCGGCATCGCCATGCGTCCGGAGGTCATCGCGGCCTTGAACCCGCGGCACGCCGTCGGGTTCCTGGTGGACAACGGGCTGGTCGGCTTCATCGTTCTGGGGACCGTGTTCCTCGCCGTCACCGGCGCCGAAACGCTCTACGCCGACATGGGCCATTTCGGGCGGCGGCCGATCCGCCTTGCCTGGTTCGCGCTCGCGCTGCCGTCGCTGCTGCTGAACTACTTCGGACAGGGCGCACTTGTCCTCAGCGATCCCGATGCCATCACGCACCCGTTCTACGGACTGGCACCGGCATGGGCGCACTATCCGCTGGTGATCCTCGCGACGGCGGCGACCGTGATCGCGTCCCAGGCCGTTATTTCGGGCACGTTTTCACTGACGCGTCAGGCGGTTCAGCTCGGCCAGCTGCCGCGCCTCAAGATCGTGCAGACCGACCGTCAGCACATCGGGCAGATCTACATCCCGTTTGTCAATTGGGCGCTGATGGTGGCAACGATCGGGCTGGTGATCGGCTTCGGGTCATCGACCAACCTGGCGTCGGCCTATGGGCTTGCCGTATCGGCCGACATGGTCGTCACGACGCTGCTGGCGTTCTTCGTGGCGCTGCGTTTTGGCTGGCACCCTGCGGTGGTCATCGTCCTGGCAGCATTGTTTGTGGTCATCGATCTCGCCTTCTTCGGCGCGAACCTGTTCAAATTCTTCGACGGCGGCTGGTACCCGGTGCTCGTCGCTGCCCTGGTGTTCACCATCATGGGGGTCTGGCGCCAGGGCCTGGAGCGGCTGCGCACGCTGACCGGGGAAGAGCACGAGCCGTTCGAGCAATTCATCGCGCGGATTTCAGCGTCACCGCCGCAGCGCATGCCCGGCACTGCCGTGTTCATGACGTCCAGCACGACGGCTGCGCCGTCATTGCTCACCCGTATGTACGAGCTGGCGCGAGTCCTGCACGAGCGGATCATTCTGGTCACGGTGCTGACCGAAGATGTGCCCCACGTCGCCAGCGCCGACCGCGTCGAGCTGAAGACTCTGGAACTCGGATTTCATCGTGTGATCCTGCATTACGGCTTCATGCAGAGTCCGAACGTGCCGGTGGCATTGCGCTTTTGCGAACGCCTCGGCCTCGATATCGATCCCGACACCGCGACCTTCTTCCTCGGCCACGAGGATGTCGTCCCGGCGCGCCGCGCTACCGGACTGAGATTCTTCCCGACGCAGCTATTTGCCTTCCTGTGGCGCAATGCGACGCGGGCGACCGCGTTCTACAACATCCCCTCGGCGCGCGTCGTCACCATCGGGCTACAGGTCGAGATTTAGCGCCGAGGTGCATCGTCGGGTCGCCGGCATTGCTTGACCCGCAGTTTTACGCTTTCGATAATGCAGGAAGGATCTCTCGCGCAATCGGGGCGACCGTGGCCCAGGACGTCCTGCTGGTCGGCAGCATTCCGCTCGATACCGTCGAGGAGGTATTCCGTGCGTTCGGGACACCGCTCGGTCCGTCGTTGCGAGCGATGCCGGACGGCGAGGTCGGCCCGCGACGGCATTGGATCAGCAAGATCCACTACCAGGTGCTGTCCGGCCATCCCGAGCTTGAAACCGTGCGGCGGCCGCAGGCGGAGAACGGCGTCGAACGCCTGTTCCCGCGCAATGCTGCCGATAGCTGGCTGTTCAGGGTCAAGCAAGGCGTCGAGCGCGTGCGCTTCGGCGATCCCGGTTGGCGGCTCGGCTACGCGCGCGATGCGGTGAATTCATATTTCGTGTTCAAGACGCTGCGCGAGCGCGGCGTACTGGCGAACCACCTGCGCTTCCAGGTGTCTCTGCCGTCGGTCAACAGCGCGCTGCCGCCGCGAATATTTCCCGACCAGAACGACATCGCGAAGACCAGGCCCGGCTATACCGAGGCGCTGGCGGCCGAGATCGGCACCATTGTGCAGAAAATTGGCCACGACGACCTCGCGATCCAATGGGACTGCTCGACCGAGGTGCAGGACGCCTATGGAGCCATCGCCGGATTTCCCGCCGAAGGCGCGATCGAGCGCAGCCTCGGTCAATTCCGCGCGTTGTCGCCGCTCATCCCCGAGCGGGTGATGCTCGGCTACCACTTCTGTTTCGGCACCCTCGGCGGCTGGCCGCGTTTCGCGCCCGCGGACCTTTCCGCCACGGTCGCGCTTGCCAACGCCGTGATCGCGGCGTCGGGCCGGCGCGTCGACTGGATTCACATCCCGGTGCTGCCGGACGTTCCCGATGCCTTCTTCGCGCCGCTCAAGGAGTTGCAGCCGCAGGGCGCGCGCGTCTATCTCGGCGTGGTCCATCACATGGACGGGTTTAAGCAGCGTCTTGCCGCCGCGCGAAAATATCTGCCGGACTTCGGACTCGCAGGATATTGCGGCTTCGGCCGCATCGCGCCGGACGAGATGCCGGCGGTGCTCGAAGAGCACCTGCAAGCCATCAAGGCTGCCGGCTGATCGCGGCAGCAGGGGAGGACGACATGGCCATCATCACAAGGCGCACGACGGCAATGGCCTTCGCCGTCAGCGTCATTGCCTGCGGCTACGCCGGTGTGGCCGGTGCGCAAACCTATCCCGATCGCGCGGTGAAGATCATCGTGCCGACGGCTGCGGGCGGCGCCATCGACCTTTGCGCACGCGTCATCGGCGAAAAGCTGCAGGCGAAGTGGGGCAAACCCATCGTGATCGAGAACAGGCCTGGCGCGGCGATGCGGATCGGCGCCGAAGCGGTGCAGAAGGCTCCGCCCGACGGCTACACGCTGCTGGTCGCGCACGACGGCACGATGGCGATCAATCCGCTGGTGTTCCCCGACCTGCCCTACGACCCGCAAAGGGATTTCACGCCGCTCGGCCTCGTGGTCGCGATCCCGGAAGCCGCGATGGTCAACGTCAAGGTGCCGGTTAACTCGATCGCAGAACTCATCGCGCTCGCCAAGAAGGAGCCCGGCCAGCTTACGCATGCCTCCGGCGGCTCGGCGACGCTGCTCTCGCTCGAACTGTTCAAGGCGATGGCCGGTGTCGACATCCGCAGCATCCCCTACCGCGGCGGCGCGCCGGCCGTCACGGCCACTATCGGCGGCGAGACCAGCATGATCATCGCCGACCTTGCTACCGGCAATGCCGGCCTGCATTCCGACCGCATGCGGCCACTCGGCGTCACCAGCATCACGCGCTCGAAAAAATATCCTGACCTCGCCACGATCGACGAGCAAGGCGTGTCCGGCTACGAGGTCAACACCTGGATGGGCTTTTTCGCGCCGGCCGGAACGCCCAAGGACGTGGCCGCAAAAATTGAAGCGGCGATCAAGGAGGCGGTGGCGATGGCTGACGTGCGCGCACGCTTCGAATCGACCGGCGCGGACATGCGCAGCGGCAGCGCGGAGGAGATGCGCCAGGTTCTCGCCACCGACGTCGCCAAATGGGCGAAGCTGGTGAAGGAAAAGAACGTCAAGCTCACGCCGTGACCGCGTGGTGAGCCGCAGGCGATATCTTCAGGCGAAGTCTACCGCGGCGGCGGCGATCCGGGATCCGGGATTGCCCGCGCGGCCACGAGTCGATTCCAAATGAAGAGGACAATAATCGCGCCGATCGCCGCGCCGATGATGCCGGCCCCTTGGTCGATGCGATACCAGCCGATTGTCTGGCCGATGAACGTTGCGACGAATGCGCCCGCAATGCCGAGCACGGTCGTCAGGATAAAGCCTGAGGGGTTGTTCGGACCCGGCGATATGAAGCGGGCGATAATGCCGGCGATAAAACCGACCAGAATGATCCAGATGATTCCCATGCGAGCCTCCCCGATTGCGTCGGACATCGACTGACAACGGCGCGTCTATTGCGCGCCGTCACCGAGGCAAATACTGCACCGCAAGAGCAGTGCGCCGAGCGTCACAGCATGCGTGACATCTCATCCGCCGTCGGCACGCGGCCATGTGGCGTCAGGTGATCGACCATGCCGGGCAATTGCTGGCTGAGGCCCGAAAGCAGTTCGAGGTTTGACAGCCCGGCCTGATCGGCCAGCGACTTCACGGTGTCGTGCCCGAGCGCCTTTTCCATGTCCGCCGGCGCGATCTGCCTGTTCGGGCCGGTGCCGACCCAGGATTTCGCAACGTCGCCGTGTCCGGCCTGATCGAATTGCTTGAGCAGATCATTGAGGCCGCCCGCCAGTACGCTGCCGGCGGCGCCGCCGGCGAGCAGGCCGCCGAGCTTGCCTTGCAGCAGGTCGCCCAGACCACCGCCGAGACCGCCGCCAAGTGCACCGCCCGGCGCGCCCGCGTTCGCAGCACCTCCCGGTAATGACTTACCGGTGCCGGTGCTGCTGCCACTGCCCGCCGGCGGCTGTCCGGCGTTGAGACTTTTCATCGCCTTGTAGGCAAGCAGCCCGATCAGCGCCATCGTGATCGGCGACATTCCGCCCTTGCCGGGCTGCTTCTCGCCGCGTGGCCCATTTTGCATGCCGTTGAGAACGTCGAGCAAACCCATGTTCGCCTCCTGTTGGGCGCAGACTGAAGGCATCATATGTGTCGCGCTGTGACGGCAACAAGGCGGGCGGATGTCGTCGCGCTGCACATATCGCCAGTGCGGCAGCGTTCGCAGACGCAGCCGCGCGTTGGGCTATAATGCAGGCAGTTCCGGTGCTGACCGGGGGCGAATGAAAGCACGAAGGCAACGTGGGAGAGCACACAATGAGTATTTTCGGAAAAATCATGTCGGCGATTTTCGGACACGCAAACGCTGCGCCCGCAGGGGCAGCGCCGGCCGGTGGCAGCACAAGCGTCGGAGCAGCACCCGCGACGCGCGGGCTGTCCGGCGGCACGGCCGCCGCGGGCGGCGGCGCCAAGCCGATGTCTGATGTTGACGTTTCCGCGGTGCTCACGGCGCTCGCCGCCAAGAACAAGGAAAAGCTCGACTGGCGCAAATCGATCGTCGATCTGATGAAGCTGCTTGATCTGGACAGCAGCTTGTCGGCACGCAAGGAGCTGGCGCAGGAATTGCACTACTCCGGCGACATGAACGATTCCGCTTCGATGAACATCTGGCTGCACAAGCAGGTGATGCAGAAGCTTGCCGAGAACGGCGGCAAGGTGCCGGACGAATTGAAGAAGTAGACGGCAAGACCCATCCGCAGAATGACCGCCGCGCCTCCCAGAGCTTCGAGCGGCGCGACCGTATTCGGCTGCATCATTGTGGCCGCGGCGGGGTTTCTGTGGATCGCGCAGGTCGCGACGCTCTCCGATCTGTCGCACAGCGACGCGGCGGGGAATGCGCTGTCGCAAGCCTTTGGCGCAATCGAAATCGTCATCCTGTGGGTGCTGCTTGCCATCCTCATGATCGTCGCCGTGGTCCAGGGCACGGTGCCCTGGCCAGCGGCCATCACCGCGGCGATTCTCGTTCCGGCGTCGGGCTATGCTGCGCTGACGGCGGCTGATCTCCTCGCTCACCCGAACGTGGCGCCATTCCTCTGGCCGATCATCATCCCGGTCGCGGTGCCGCTCGCGGTCGTGGGCTTCGGCTTCTGGGCGCTGGTGCCGGCATTGCGCAATGCCGTTCCGGCGGCGCTGGCCGGCGGTCTCGCGTGGGGCGCGGTTCTCGTCCTTTGCGTCTCGCTCGTGCCGATGCTGCAGTGGCGTCAGCTCGTCAACGAGCAGGAGGCGGCGGCGCTGGCCAAATACGAAGCCGACTACGCCCGCCTGCCGGCCGATGCGGCGCTGTGGGATCTGGCGCCGTTCCTCGCAACAGCCAACAGCGCAAAGCAGGACGCCATCGTCGAACGCATCAGCCATCTCGACCAGCGGCAGCGTCAGGCCGAGGTCATGCTCGAGCGCGGCGACTTCCCGCTCGGCTATCTTGGACGCTTCGATCTCGAGCCGACCCCCTCGATCTGCGAGAAGGCGCGCGCACTGCTGCGGCTCAAGGTTGCGCCGCTCGTTTCCGCCGCACCCAATTCGCAACCCTACGTGCTCGTCGCCGAGCAGGTGTCCAACGCGCTCGCGGCGATGCGGTGGCTGGTCGGCTACGGCTGCTCGTGCGACGCGGAATCGCACGCATGGGAAGACATGGCCAACGGTTACCGCGATACCAGTTACGACGTCGTCGAGCTGCGCGAACTGCGCCAGCCGGCGGCGCTGGGTCGTGTCCTGCGCGAACATCCCGCGCATTTCTCGATGCTGACGCCGCAATCCCACCTCAAGGCCTGGCTCCATTTCGCAGACGACAAGGCTTTGCACGATCGCGCCCTCGCGGGCGCGCGCATGGTCGTGGGCCGCAATGACGATGCGGTCGAAATGCTCAACGACAGGAGCGACATCGCGGCGCCGTGGCTGGTATTGCAAAATCTCGCTGTGCTCGACCTCGAAGCGACGCCCGCGCTTTGTAGCGCCGGGCTCACGGAATTGCGCAGGGAGTTCGCGCCGATCTACCGCCCGCGTCCCGACGATCCCCGGCCCTACAGCGAATTGCTCTCACGCCTCGGTGGCAGCGAGCCTTTGCCGGCGCTGGTCTGGCTCGCGCAGCATGGCTGTGCCGCCGACGCCGAACTCGGCGACGCCACGGCGCTGGTCGAGCGCTACCAGGATTCGCCCGAGCGGGAGGCGATGCTGGCGACCCTGTCGCAGCTCCGCCGCAAGCCGTAGCGATGCCGATACCGGTCCGTTGGCTCCGCGCTCACTTCGGCGGAAACGCGGGGTTTGACTTGATGCCGCGCATCAGATCGAGCGCGAGATTGAGCGCGGCGTCATTCTTCGGGTCCGGCGGCACATAGGATTGCGAGCCGGTCTGCTCGGCGCCCTGTGCCTTGAGATGACCGAACAAGGCGGCTTCGCCTTGGGTGTCCGTCGGCACCTTGACGTCGGCCGGGACGTCCTGCCGGACCTCGATGTTGGGGTCGATCCCTTTGGCCTGAATCGAGCGGCCGGACGGTGTGAAGTACATTGCCGTGGTCAACCTGATCGCGCCGCTGTCGCCGCCGAGCGGAATGATGGTCTGCGTCGAGCCTTTGCCGAACGTACGGGTGCCGACCAGCGTTGCGCGCTTGTTGTCCTGAAGCGCGCCGGCCATGATTTCGGCGCCGGACGCCGTCCCGCCGTTGACCAGGACAATGACCGGCTTGCGGTTGGTCGCGTCGCCTGGCTTGGCGCTAAAGCGGGTCGTGTCCGCGGGCTTGCGGCCGCGCGTCGTAACGATGTCGCCGCTGTTGAGAAACTGGTCCGAGACCGAGATCACCTGATCGAGCAGGCCGCCTGGGGTGTTGCGCAGATCAACGATGTAACCTTTCAGGCCGCGGCCGCCCTGCTTCGCGATGTCGGCTATCGCTGCTTTCACATTGTCGTTGGTCTGCTCGTTGAACTGCGTGATGCGGATGTAACCGACGTCCGTGCCATCGAGACGCGCGCGCACGGAACGAACACTGATGGTGGCGCGCGTGATCGACACATCGAACGGCTTGTCTTCACCGGCGCGTACCACGGTGAGCTTGATGCTGCTGCCAACGGGGCCGCGCATCTTTTCCACTGCCTGATTGAGCGTAAGTCCCTGCACCTCGGCGCCATCGAAATGGGTGATGAGGTCGCTCGCGCGCAAGCCGGCCTTGCTCGCCGGCGTATCGTCGAGCGGGGTCACCACCTGGACCAGACCGTCAACCATGGTGACCTCGATGCCGAGGCCGCCAAACGTGCCGCGTGATTGCACCTGCATGTCCGCGAACGCCTTGGCATCCATATAGCTCGAATGCGGATCGAGCGCCGCGAACAGGCCACGGATGGCGGCATCGAGGACGCGCGCGTCGTCGCTGTCGTTGGCGCGAGAATTGAGAATCTCGAGCGCAGCGCCGTAGACCGCATTGAGGTCCTTTGGATTGCCGGCAGCGGCGGTTGGCGCCGGACCTGCGCTCGCCACCGCACCGGGCAACGGAAACGCGGTGCGCATGCCATCGATGGCGCCGCGCAGCAGGCGGCCCTCATCGGGTGGCTCGACGTAGTTGGTCCGCGCCTGTTCAAGAATCTTTGCGAACACGGCAAACCGGGCCGTTACATCGCTCCGCGTGAGCCGCGGCGGGCCTGGCTTCGCCGCCGTATCGGCAGGTGCGGACGGCACCACGGGCCTTGCCACCGCGACCTGATTCCTGCCGAGCTCGTCGCGCCGCGCCCGCGCGAATGGAGCAAACACGCTGTCGCCGAACTGCCGGATGAAGGTGTCGAGCATCGCGACGCTGGACGTGTCCTTGATCGCGTCCCAGGCCTGAGCGGCTGCGGCGGCCTTCGCGGCATCGATCTGCGGCCGGCCGCCCAGGTAGAATTCGCCGATCAGCGACAGCGACAATTCGGGCAGCTGCTTGTGTCCCGTCGTCTCGTACACGTTCGCAGCGATACGACGGAATACGGTGCCAATCTCGTCCGGCGCCTCGACATCCTTGAGGAAGGCCGTGGTGAAAGGACTGTTGCGGCCGTTGCCGTCATCCGCGGTGCGGCCGGCCTGCGTCGCATAAGCAACGATCATGCCCAGCGGTGAATCGATCTTCGCGAGCCCGCGCGACGCGCCGCCGATACCTCTATGGGCTGCCGAGGTCCGCAGCGCCTCGGCGAGCGGATTGTCACGACAGGAGTCGAGCACAAGAATGCGCAGGTTCTTCGCCTGCTGCAGATCGGCAACGATGTCGTCGACTTTCGTCAGGCGGCGCAGATCGGCTTCGTCGGTCAGTTTCGCATCGACCGGCATCAGATAATTGACGCCGCCAAACTGCATGGCGTGACCGCTGTAATAGAACATCGAGACATCGGCGTCGCGCGCGGCGCGGGAAAACCTGACGGCGCTGTCCTCCATGCCGTCGCGATCGAGATCGAGGCCGAGGATGGTCTCGAAGCCGACGCGTTTGAGTGCGGCGGCGACGTCCTGCGCATCGTTTTTCGGATTGGGCAGACGTGGCGCATTCTTGTACGCACCGTTGCCGATGACGAGCGCGACCCGCTTGTCCGCCAAAGCGGAGGTGGAAACGATCGTCAGCATTACGCCGATCGCGAGCGCAAACCTCACCAGTCGGCGGCAGTGATCCAGCATGACGGTTCTCCAGGCTCCGCTTGCGGCCGGTCAGGCGACAGCCTTGCTGCGGCCCTCAAGATATTCGCGCACCAGTTCCGCTGTGAGAACCACCCTGGGGTCGTATTCCGGGGCATTCTCGATTTGCTGCAGGTCATTCAAGCCGGAGTTCTTGTAGATCCGGTTGGTGCAGGAGATCAGCCGTGCGGGCCGTGCCGGATCGCCGTTGAAGTGCTGGTGGATGGTGCAGGGCGGCACGTAGATGACGTCGCCGGCTTCCCATTCAAATCGCTTGATCTCTTCCTGCGGCTTCCATTCGTAGGTATCGGTGATCTCGACCTCGCAGTCCTGGTGCAGGTCGTGGCCGTAGCCTTCGACGACGTAGAGGCATTCCTCGGCGAGATGGCGGTGCCTGCCGGAGCGGCTGCCGGGCGGCAGCACCTGCATGTAGGCGTCGACCGTCTCCATGCGGGTGTTCATCTGGTCGTTGAGCAGGTGCTTGAGCAGCCCCTGCGGCGACATTTCCCACGGCATCTCGTCGGGGTGCACGACTTTCTTGCGCAGCGCATTGCGGGCGGGCCGCGTCGTCGCGTCATCGAGCAGGTCCTGATAGAGCCTCTGGTTGGCGGCGCCGGCAAGCCAGGCGCGCGATTCATCCCATGCCATCTCAGATCTCCTCCTCGGCCAGGTCCTTGTCCGAGGGATGATTGAAGTCCTCATCGTCATCGCGCGGCACGAAATTGCCCTGTGTGGCAGAGGGCGTCTTCGGCCGCTTCACCACTGTGTGCTGGAACAGCATGTTCATGAACAGGTACATCGGCTTTGTCTTGATCACGAGAGCGCGTGCCGGCTCGCGGGCGCTGGCATTGAAGTGCTGGTGGACGCAATTGTTATGCACGATGGCGACGTCGCCCGCCTTCCAGTCGTAGCGCACGCCGTCGTGGATCTCGTAGCCGGCGCCGTCGAGAATGTAGAACGCGGCCTCGTTAACGTGCCCGTGCTTCTGGGTGGTGCCGCCCGGGGCATATTCCTCAAGGTGGATGTGCAGCGTCTGGCACAGCCCATCCTCCGGCTCGACGTAGTGGCGGCTGAAATGCTGCGGGCCGCCGTCGAGCTTGGTCTCCTTGCCCTTGATGACACGAGGCTGCGCGCGCAGCCGCTTGAGCTCGTCGGTGAGGCTGTAGGCACCCGTGATGGGGCGGACGAAGACGCGCTCCTTGTCCGGATCGTGCTGACGTTTGCCCATTGCAGCTCCTGTGCGGGCGCGACTCAGCGCGCCGGATGGGTGACGATGTCGCGGTAGTATTTACTCCACTTCTGGCTTTGATCCAGGGCCCTGGCCGGATCGAGGAAGGTCAGCGCCAGCTCGGCCGGCATCGGCTTGACCTTCAGGTTCGTCGGGTAAAAATCGCGGCTCGCAAGGATGTCGTGCGCGTCGGTGAGCATGAAATCCAGATAGAGCATGGCAGCGTAAGGATGCGCCGCGCGGCGCGCGATACCGGCTCCTTCGAACCGGGCGATCACCGGCGGAATGGCGATCCAGTCGATCGGGGCGCCACGGCGCTTCAACTGCGCCACCCTGTAGGCATAGGTCGAAAGCGCCAGCGGCACCTCGCCGGACACCACCAGATTGGCCAGCAGCGTGTGACCCTTGCGCACCGACATGCCGTTCGCTGCGACGATCTCGCGGAACAGGGGAAGGCCGCGCTCTTCGCCCAACCTTTCCATCAGGGCGCCGAACCAGTCGCTGTCCTCAGCTTCGATACCGAGCTTGCCTTTCCATTTGCGGCCGGCGAGATCGCTATAGCTGTGCGGCAGATCATCCGCTGCAACCAGCCGCGTGCTATAGGCGGCAACGAAAATATTGTAGCGCGTGCCGATCCATTCGCGGTGCGGCGGGATCGCCCCCGGCGCCAGATCGGCGAGCGCGGGCGACATCACCTGTTGCAGCAGCCCCTCGCGATGCAGCGATTCCATCGCCGTGGCGCCGGTCTCGAACGCATCGGCATCGAACCGGCCCCCACGCGCCTCGACCACGGCGCGCTGCAGGATATTCTCCGAACTGCCGCGCCATACGTTGAGCTTGACGCCATATTTCTTTGCGAACGCCGCGACCAGCACGGCGACATCGTCGGTCGCCGCCGACGTGTAGACATTGACGACGCCCTCCTGTTTCGCCCCGGCGACCAGCCGCGCCGTGCGATCGGGGCCGTCATAGGTCGCGATGTTGGCGAGCGGCAATTTCGTCTGAGCGGGGGCCGGGGCGCATGCCGCCCACAAGCACAGCCATACCAGAAATGGCGCGACGCGCAGCGCTGGCGCCAAACGATCCGCTGGGCCGGTGACCATCGCAGTCCCACCGCCAGGCGCCGGCAACCAATCACGGGCAACGTCGCGAGGGAAACGGCGCTGTCGTCCCCTTCGAGGCCGTCAGGCTAATACAGGAGCGGGTCGAGGATGAAGCTTTTTCGCCGCCCCGCAGGAGCGACCGGATTGCCGGCGGAATCGAAGCCGTTGTGCGCGATCGGTGCCGGCGTACCGGGCAGCGTCGGGGGACCTGCCTCGGTCGCCGGCAGCGGAGGCGGTGGCGGAGCCGGCTCGGCAAGGTCCGTGCTCATGGGAATATCCAGACCGCCCTTGCGTCCGCAGGCGCCAAGGCTCAGCGCAGCCAGCAGGGCTGCGGCAAGGGCAAGATGGGCCGGCCAGCGCTCTAACGACAACGGATAGGCTCCCCAAGCGTCGCGGGACCATACCAGATCAGGCCCGGGAGGCGAGAATTTGTCGAAAATCCTTGCATGCCGGTTTATGCCCGGCTGTTTTTGAGCTTTTTCAGCCAGCGTTTGGCCTGCGCCCGCACATTTTTGGGTGCGGTGCCGCCGAGGCTCACCCGGCTTTTCACAGAATTATCGACCGAGAGCACCCCGAAGGCCGCCTTGGTGATCCTCGGCTCGATCGCCTGCATGGAACCCAACGGCAGCGCGTCGAGTGCAACGCCCGCTTCCGCAGCTTTGGCGACGATTCGGCCGGTGACATGGTGCGCCTCGCGGAACGGCATCTTGAGCGTGCGCACCAGCCAGTCGGCAAGGTCGGTCGCCGTTGCATAGCCCTCGCCCGCCGCCTTGCGCATGCGCGGCAGGTCCGGTTCCAGGTCGCGCACCATGCCGGTCATTGCGGCGATCGCAAGCGCCAGCGCGCCGAGCGCGTCGATCGCGCCTTCCTTGTCCTCCTGCATGTCCTTCTGATAGGCGAGCGGCAGACCCTTCATCACCATCAGCAGCGCGGCGAGCGCGCCGACAATGCGGCCGGCCTTGGCGCGCACCAGTTCGGCCGCGTCAGGATTGCGCTTCTGCGGCATGATCGAGGAGCCGGTGGTGAACTTGTCGGACAGCTTCACCAGACCGACCAGCGGCGACGTCCAGATCACGATCTCTTCGGCGAAGCGCGACAGGTGCACCGCGGTGATCGAAGCCGCAGCGAGCGTCTCCAGAACGAAATCGCGGTCGGACACGGCATCGAGCGAATTCGCCATGGGGCGTGCGAAGCCGAGTGCCTTCGCGGTCATGGCACGGTCGAGCGGAAACGAGGTGCCGGCCAGCGCCGCCGCGCCGAGCGGGCTTTCGTTGAGGCGCACGCGTGCATCGGCGAACCGGCCACGGTCGCGCGCGGCCATCTCGACATAGGCCAGCAGATGATGCCCGAACGTCACCGGCTGCGCGGTCTGCAGGTGGGTGAAGCCCGGCATCACGGTCGAAGCGTGATCGAGCGCCTTTTCGGCCAGCGCGCGCTGATAGGCGGCGAGCGCGCCATCGATCTCATCGATCTTCGCGCGCACCCAGAGCCGGAAGTCCGTGGCCACCTGGTCGTTCCGCGAGCGAGCAGTGTGCAGCCGCCCCGCAGCCGGTCCGATCAGTTTCGCGAGCCGGCTCTCGACATTCATATGGATGTCCTCGAGCGCGCGCTTGAACTGGAACTTGCCGGCCTCGATCTCTGACAAGATCGTGTCTAGACCGTGAGCGATCTTGTTCGCATCCTGCGCCGAGATAATGCCCTGTTTGGCGAGCATCGCGGCGTGGGCCTTGCTGGCGGCGATGTCCTGCCGGTAGAGATGGCGGTCGAAATCGATCGAGGCGTTGATGTCCTCCATGATGGCATCGGGCCCGGAGCCGAAGCGGCCGCCCCACATCTTGTTGCTCATGACGAAGTGCTCATGACACGTTTCTCATGACGATCGCGCCGAGGATTCGATGAATCAATTGCCCGCCGAACCATATTACAGGGTCCGCCGGCGCCGGCTGATCGCGCTTGGGGCGCTGTGTGTAACCTTGGCCATGCTGGCGGGGGTATACGGGATCGAGCGTCTGCGAGGCAATCCGGCCAACGCCGCCTGCCGGCCGGCCGTCGCCCTGGCAAAGCGTATCGCTCCGCTGGCTCACGGCGAGGTCGCGGCGCTGACCATGGCGCAAAAGCCGTTCCGCCTGCCCGATCTCGCCTTCAGCGACAGCGACGGCCACGGCCACGCGCTGTCGGACTGGAAAGGCCGCACAGTACTGCTCAACCTGTGGGCCACCTGGTGCGTGCCATGCCGCAGAGAGATGCCCGCGCTCGATACGTTGGAAGGCAAGCTCGGCGGACCGTCGTTCCAGGTTGTCGCCATCAACATCGATACCCGCGACCCGCAGAAACCGCGCGCATGGCTCAAGGACATCGGCATCACACGGCTCGCCTACTTTTCCGATTCGAGTGCGAAAGTGTTCCAGGACCTCAAGCTCGCCGGCAAGGCCTTCGGCATGCCGACGACACTCCTGGTCGACCGCGCCGGGTGCGAACTCGGCGACATTGCGGGCCCCGCCGAATGGGCGAGCGAGGACGGCATCAAGCTCGTGAGCGCGGCGCTCGCCGGCGACAGCGGCCGCGTCAAGCGCTGACGTCGAGGTTGGTGCCGATGCCCGCCGCCACGTTGGCGAGCCGATCGAGATTCTGCTGCGCGGCATCGACCAGCTTGACGACCGAGGCGGCGCTGTCCGCGCTCATGCGCAGCATTTGCGCCGCGACCGCAAGCTGCACACGGCTGGCCTGGGCTCCGACAAATGCGGATATGAGACTGGTATCCATGACGCGTACTCAAATCTACCGATGGCCGTTACGCCGTGACATTGACGCTCATCGGCGCCACGGCGCTGTTTATGATGCGGTCGATGGTGGAGAACATGTTTCCGTCGGCGCTCATCTTCGATGAGGCGGAATTCGCGAGGCCGGCAGTTCCGTTGATGATCTGGCTGACGGTCGCCGACGAAGTGCCACCGATGTGGGCGCCGTCGAGCATGTTGGCGATGGCGGCCTGCGCGTTGCCGGCCGAAGTAATCGCCGATCTGGCCTGCGACGCGACGGAAGCGGTGCCGTTGAGCATCTGATTGAGGGACTTGAGGTAGTCGTTCATCGCCGCAACGTGGTCGACAGGGCTCGGGGCCGGAGTGCTGGGGGCGTTGCTCTTGCTGGTCGTGCCCGTATCCGCTTGCGATGGCAGCGTGATGCCGAGGCGCTTGGCGGCGGCTTGGGCGGCAAGATTGGCGATACCCGAGTACTGGTTCGCCATCGCATTGTTGAACGAGCCGGTGACCGCTGCGGAGTAGTCAGCCAGATCCTGGTTGGCGATATTGCGCTTGATGCGCTGCAGCTGCATCTGATTGTAGATGGACTGCTGCGGCAGCCAGTTGAAATGCGTGGTCGAAATCAAGGACATGACGCGACTGGCAACACTGCTCGTTCTGAGCACCCGCGCAGAGCCTAGGCCGGAATGTTTAACGAAACGTAAGAGTTGACGAAGCGTTAATAGGCCGCGCTCGACGCGGCACCGGACGCCATGAAACAATGCCAGTCGTTCCCCCGCCGGGTCGTTCAATGCCTCTGCGCCCGTTCCGCTGCTTCGCCGCCGCACTGTGTGCCGGATCGCTGATCTCCACACTCCCGGCGGCACCAGCGCGTTGCGCGGACGATTGCCGCGACATCGAACGCAACTACGATCTCGCCAGCGCCGACATCACCACGCTGCAGACCAATGCGGCGCTGTTCGCCGCGGCCGACAGCGGCTGCGAGGCGTTGGCCCGCCGGCTGCTGGCTGCCGGCGCTTCGCTTGAAGCGCGCGACCGCCTGGGCGCCATGCCGCTGGCGCGCGCTACGCGCGCAGGACAGTTGCGGCTGGCCAGACTGTTTCTGGAGCAGGGCGCGCCGATCAATGCCCGCAATCTCGCCGGCTCGACCGCGCTGTTCGGTGCCGCCGAGAACGAGCGGCAGGCGACGGTCACGCTGCTGCTGGCGAACGGCGCCGACCCGAACCTGCCCGGCCGCTCCGGCATCACGCCGCTTGTGGCCGCCGCCTTCAAGGGCAACGACCGCATCGTCGAAGCACTGCTGGCGCGCGGCGCCGATCCGAACCTCGCCGACGCCACCGGCAAGCCGGCGATCGCCTATGCGGCCGCGCGCGGTTTCGAGGCGATCGTGCGTCGGCTGCTCGATGCGGGCGTCGATGTGCGCGGGCGCGACGGCAATGCGCTCACGGCGCTGATGTGGGCCGCCGGATACGAGGATGGCGTCGGGGCTGCGGCCGCGCTGCGCGTTGCCGAACTGCTCATTGCTCGTGGTGCGCCGCTCGATGCCGCCGACAACCGCGGCCGCACCGCGCTGATGATCGCCGCCGAGCTTGGCCATGCCGAGCTTGTCGCAGCGCTGATCCGCCATGGCGCCGATCGCGACGTAAAGGACAGGCAGGGCAAGACGGCGCTCGATCTAGCGACCGACGCGGCCGTGCGGGAGGTATTGCAGGCGCGGTAGTCTCCGCCCTCCCCGACCGCACGGGGCCGTGTCACAGCCCCGCGAGATATTGCGCCAATGCGGCCAGGTCCTCCGGCGCGGTCGCCTTCATGAGGTCGGTCATGCCGGGATTGTTGCCACGTGCGCCGGAGCGGAAATCTGCCATCGATTTGGCGAGGTAGTCCTTGCTCTGCCCGGCGAGGCGGGGCTGGGTGCCTTCGCCCTTGTAGCCGTCCTGGTGGCAGCCGGTGCAGCCGATCGAGGTATTGGCGCGCGCCGACTGCGCGGCGATCGCATCGGACGCGTGCGGCTGCTCCAGGTTGGGCCACGGCTTTTCCGAAAAGTATTTTGCCAGCGCCATGAAGTCGTCGCGCTCCATCGGTGCGATGATCGGCGCCATCTGCTCGTTCTTGCGTGCGCCGCTCTTGAAGTCCCGCAGTTGCAGATAGAGGTAGCCGAGGTGCTGGCCCCAGATCACCGGGATGGCGGGCGCGATCGGAACGCCCTTGGCGCCGTGGCAGGCAGCGCACACCTGCGCCTTCTCTTCGAGCGTTTGCGCAGACGCGTGTGACGGCAGCAGCATCAAGAGGGAAGTCAGTGCGGTCAGCAGGTTTGTGCAGCGACGCATTCAAGCATCCCAGTTCAAACAACAAGACGGGGCCGTTTCCGGTCCCGTCTTGCACGCATCGAAAACGGATGAAAATTCCGCTTAGAAGATCGTGAAGGCGATGATGGAGTTGCCACGCTTGGAGTTCACCTGGACGTTGCCGCCCGCGCCGACGACGACGTATTGCTTGCCGCCGATGCTGTAGGATGACGGTGGCGCATTGACGCCGGCGCCCGCCTGGAACTTCCACACGATCTCGCCGTTGCGCGCGTCATAAGCCTTGAACCAGCCGTTGCTCTCGCCCGCGAACACCAGCCCGCCGGCGGTCGCGAGAATGCCGCCGATCATCGGCTCGGGCGTCTTTACCTGCCATTTGATCTTGCCGGTGTTGTAATCGACCGCGGTGACGTTGCCTGACTGCGCCTCGGTCGGGATCGCCTTGAAGGCGCCGCCGAGCCACAGCTTGCCGTTTGGATACGGCGAACTCGTCACTTGGTAGGTCATCGGCTGGTGCAGGTTGATGGCATAGGTCAGCCCGAGCCGGGGATTGACCGCCATCGGCGACCATTCGACGCCGCCATTGGCGCCGGGCAGCATGCGCGCGCCTTCTGCCGTCGGCAGCACCCACATGTTCTCCTGCGGCACCATCGCGTCGGAGAAGCGGATGAGGCTGCAGTCCTTGCGATCGTGCACGTAGACGTGGCCGGTCTTGCCGGCATGCATGACGCCATTGATGGACTTGCCGCTCTTGTCCTTGACCTTCACCAGCACGGCGGGGCTCACCGCATCGAGATCCCAGACGTCGTGCGCGATGTACTGGAAGTGGCAGGCGTACTTGCCGGTATCGAGGTCGAGCGATACCAGCGAGTCGGTGTAGAGGTTGTCGCCCGGCCGCAGCGATCCATCGAGGTCGGGCGACGGGTTGCCGACCACGAAATAGATGCGGTTGGTGGCGAGATCGACCGCCGGGTTCTGCCACACGCCGCCGCCGAGCGTCTTGAACGGATCGCCGTTCTTGGCGAGCGCTTCCTTCTCGGCCGCGATGTTGCGGTGCATGTCGCGGCCGGTGGCGTCCTTCTCCGCCCACACGCCGACCGAGTTCTCCGGGATGGTGTCGAAGGTCCACAGCAGCTTGCCGTCCTTCGCGTCGTATGCCTTGACGAAGCCTCGGATGCCGTATTCGCCGCCGTTGGTGCCGATCAGAATCTTGCCGTTGACGGCGGTCGGCGCCATGGTCTCGCTGTAGCCTTTTTCCGGATCGGCGATCTGCGTCGTCCACACCGGCTTGCCGGTCCTGGCGTCGAGCGCGACGAGCTTGGCGTCGAGGGTCGCAAGATAGACCTTGTCGCCGTAGACGGCGACGCCGCGGTTGTTCGGACCGCAGCAGTAGGTCGTGATCGGTCCCATATTGTGTTTGTAGTGCCACAGCTCCTCGCCAGTCGCGGCGTTGAGCGCGTAGACATGGCTGAACGAGGTGGTGACGAACATCACGCCGTTGACGATGATCGGCGAGGTCTCGAGCGATTCCTTGACCTCGGTCTGGAAGATCCATGCGGGGTGCAGCCGCTTGACGTTGGAACGGTTGATCTGGTCTTCGGGATAGAAGCGCTGCTGATTGTAATCGCCGTTGGTGTGCAGGAAATTCTTGCCGTCGGCGTCGGCGCGATTGAGCATCTGCTGCGTGACATTGATCGCCGGGGCCGATGCCGCCGCCGCTGCCGCGTTCTGTGAAACCTCCTGCGCGCGCGCCAGGCTTGCCGCCGACACTGACAGCGCCAGCGCACTTGCGACCACGGCCAATTTTCCAGCTTGCCTCATCTGCGACCTCCCTCGGTTTCCCACGCAGGCGACTGCGCAGCATCTTTATGCGCATCGCAGCTAGCGTGACCACGCGCCTTCCGGCTGTCAAGGCACGCGCTCCGGTGCCGCAACGCCGCGATCACGGATGTGTCATGGGCGCGGCCCGCAGGCTCACCGCGAAGCGCTGGCGCAAAATTCCGGTTGACGGCGTTGCGAATAAGCCTACACTTAACCAAATGGTTAACATTCAAAAGCCGGTGCTCGACCGCACCTTTGCAGCACTTTCCGACCCGACCCGCCGGGCGATGCTGACGCGGCTTGCGGAGCAGCCCGATGTGTCGGTGAGCGCGCTCGCGGAGCCATTTCCGGTGTCGCTGCCTGCGATCATGAAGCATCTCGACGTGCTGTCCGATGCCGGTCTCGTGACGCGCAGCAAGACCGGGCGCACGGTCTCGTGCCGGCTCGTGGCAACGCCGATGCATGAAGCAATCGAATGGCTCAATCGCTACGAGCGGTTCTGGTCCGAGCGCCTCGACCGGCTTGCAGCATTTCTCGACGAGGAGGAAGCATGTCCACCGACCCGAACGTCACGATCACCAAGCCCAGCCTCACCATCAAGCGCCGCCTCAAGGCGCCGCCGGCCAAGGTCTTCAGCGCCTGGACGGACCCGGAAAAGGTGAAGCGCTGGATGGGGCCGGGCGCGGTCGCGGTGGTGCACGCCGAAAACGACGTGCGCGCCGGCGGACGCTATCGCTGGCAGATGCAGACGCCCGCTGGCGAGGAGCACGACATCAGCGGGGTCTATCGCGAGGTGATCCCGAACGAGAAGCTGGTGTTCACCTGGGCCTGGAAGACATCGCCCGAGCGGCAATCGGTGGTGACCGTGCAGATCAAGCCTGACGGCGACGGCACGCTGCTCACGCTGACGCATGAGCAATTCGCCGACGAGGAGACACGCGATCGTCACAATTCCGGCTGGACCGGCTCGCTCGACAAGCTCGACAAATATCTCGCCTGAGTTCTCAGAGGCGACACAAAGCGCGGATACGGTGTCGCGATGTGACACGCAAGATTGGAGCAGCCCCATGGCCTGGACACACGGGAAATTCTACTGGAACGAGCTGATGACGCGTGATGTCGCGCGCGCCAAGAAGTTCTACGCCGACACGATGGGCTGGAGCTTCGACGCGATGCCGATGGGCGAAGGCATGACCTACTGGATCGCCAAGAGCGGCGACGAGCCGGCCGGCGGCATCTTCGACATCAGCGGCTCGGAATACGACGAAGTTCCCGAAGGCTGGATGCCCTACATCGCAGTCGACAATGTCGACACGCGCACGGCAAAGGCCGTCAAGGCCGGCGCCAAAGTCATGAAACCGGCGTTCGATGTTCCCGGCGTCGGCCGGATCGTGATCCTGATGGAGCCCGGCGGCGCGGGGATCGGCTGGATGACGCCGGCAAACTGAATTGATGCAGCAAAGGAGTCGATCATGAAACTGTATGGCTTCCCGCCTTCTCCGAACACCTGGAAGGTGCGCGCCGTCGCTGCCCATCTCAGGCTTCCGCTCGAACTTGAAATCATCGACTTGAGCAAGGGCGCTCAGCGCGCGCCGGCCTATCTCGCGATCAATCCCACTGGACGAACGCCGACGCTGGTCGACGGCGACTTCAAGCTCTGGGAATCGAACGCGATCATGAATTACATCGCCGGCAAGACTTCGAATTCGCTATGGCCGAACGATTCGCGCGCGCGTGCCGACATTGCGCGGTGGGAGTTCTGGCAGCTTGCCCATTGGGGCGGCGAGGCCTGCGGGCCGCTGACGTTCCAGCGTCTGGTGAAGAAGGTCCTGAACATCGGTCCGCCGGATGAAGCCGTCATCGCCAAGGCCACCGAAGCCTTCAACCGCGACGCAGCCATGCTCGACGCGCACCTTGCCAGGCAGCCGTATCTCGTCGGCAAGGATGTGACGCTCGCCGATTTCGCCGTTGGCGCTGCGCTCGCTTACGCCAAGGAGGCGGAGATGCCGGTGGGGCCTTACGCGCACCTGCGCGGCTGGCTTGATCGCTTCACGGCGCTGCCGTCCTGGCGTGAAACTGCGCCGCAGCCGATCGCCGCCGCGGCCTGACCGCTGGCGACTTCCTGCTGGGGCGCCGCGCCATCGGTGGCGCTCCAGCCGGCCACATTGGACCTGGTCAGGCCGCGCTTGCCTTCTTGCGGCCCACGGTCTGGCGAATCTCGAAACCCTCGAACTGCGGGTGATCGAGATAAAGCGGCTTGTTCTCGCCCGCCCTCGCATGCGCTGCGCGGAAGGCCTCGGACCTGGTCCACGCCTCGAAGTCCGCATGGCTCTGCCACACCGTATGCGAGGCATACAAGGTGTGATCGTCGCGCTCGGGCCCTTTGAGCAGATGGAATTCGACGAAGCCGGGCACGCCTTGCAGATGGGTGTCGCGGCTCAGCCAGACCTGCTCGAAATCCTCCTCGCTGCCGCGTTTGACGCGAAAACGATTCATGGCGATGTACATGGCGTTTGCTCCTGAGGTGCGTCGTTCGCTTGTCGTTGCGAGGAGCGAAGCGACGAAGCAATCCAGCTCCAGAGGACCTCCTGGATTGCTTCGCTGCGCTTGCAATGACGCTTAGCGCGTCGGGACCGGCTTCTCGCCGCGGTAGTCGTAGAAGCCGCGCTGGGTCTTGCGGCCGAGCCAGCCGGCCTCGACGTATTTCACCAGCAGCGGACAGGGCCGGTATTTCGAATCCGCAAGCCCCTCGTGCAGCACCTGCATGACCGACAGGCAGGTGTCGAGGCCGATGAAGTCGGCAAGCTCCAACGGTCCCATCGGGTGGTGCGCGCCGAGGCGCATGGCGGTGTCGATGCCTTCGACGGTGCCGACGCCTTCGTAGAGCGTGTAGATCGCCTCATTGATCATCGGCAGCAGGATGCGGTTGACGATAAAGGCGGGGAAGTCCTCCGACACCGCGATCTTCTTGTCGAGCTTGGCGACGAACGTCTTGGTGGCCTCGAAGGTCGCGTCGTCGGTGGCGATGCCGCGGATCAGCTCGACCAGCTCCATCAGCGGCACCGGGTTCATGAAATGAATGCCGATGAAGCGTTCCGGACGGTCGGTCGTCGCGGCAAGCCGCGTGATCGAGATCGATGACGTGTTGGTGCCGAGGATGGCCGTCGGCTTGAGCATCGGGCAAAGCGCAGAGAAGATCTTGCGCTTGACCTCCTCCTTCTCGGTCGCGGCTTCGATCACGAGATCGCAATCGCCGAAGTCATCGAGCGTTTCCGCCGGCGTGATCAGCTTGATGGCGTTCTGGCGATCCTCGTCAGTAATGCGCTTGCGGCTGACCTGACGCGCCATGTTGCCGTTGATGGTGGCGAGGCCGGCCTTGATGCGATCGGCGCTGGTGTCGTTGAGCAGTACGTCGAAGCCGGCGAGCGAGCAGACATGGGCGATGCCGTTTCCCATTTGCCCGGCCCCGACAACGCCGATTTTTCGAATGGAATGCGCCATCTGCTCCGTCCGCCCGGAGCGCACCGACGGCCGCTCCTTAACCTCGATCATGCCGATTGCCTTTTCTACGACGATCCCGCGAGCGACTCCACTCGGCCAGGACCATACCTTCGTCGTTGGTCAACGCCCGACCTTGCCAAGTTCATTCGCAAGCTCGGGCAGCGCCTGGTAGAGGTCGGCGACAAGCCCGTAGTCAGCGACCTGGAAGATCGGCGCCTCCTCGTCCTTGTTGATGGCGACGATCACCTTGGAATCCTTCATGCCGGCCAGGTGCTGGATCGCGCCCGAAATGCCGACCGCGATGTAGAGGCTCGGCGCCACCACCTTGCCGGTCTGGCCGACTTGCCAGTCGTTGGGCGCATAGCCGGCGTCGACCGCCGCGCGCGAGGCGCCAACCGCCGCACCGAGCTTGTCCGCTACCGGCTCTATGTATTTGGTGAAGTTTTCGCGGCTTTGCATCGCCCGGCCGCCGGAAATGATGATTTTTGCCGAGGTCAGCTCGGGCCGCTCGGACTTCGACAGTTCCTCGCCGGAGAATTGCGAGAGGCCGGGATCGGCGGCGACCGCGGCCGGATCGACCGGCGCGGAGCCGCCCTCCCCGGTCGCCTGGAACGCCGCGGTGCGCACCGTGATCACTTTCTTGGGATCGTGCGAGCGCACGGTCTGGATGGCGTTGCCGGCATAGATCGGGCGCTCGAAGGTGTCCGGGCCATCGATCTTGGTGATGTCGGAAATCTGCATGACATCGAGCAGCGCCGCGACGCGCGGCATGAAATTCTTGCCCGACGTCGTCGCCGCCGCGACGATCGCCTCGTAAGGCCCAGCGAGCGATACAACCAGCGCGGCGATCGGCTCGGCCAGCATGTGCTCATAGAGCGGCGCGTCCGCCAGCAGCACCTTCTTGACGCCGTCGAGCTTCGCCGCCGCGTCCGCCACCGCCTTGCAGCCGCTGCCCGCGACCAGGACGTGCACCTCGGCGCCAATCGCCTTGGCGGCGGTCAGCGCCTTGTTGGTCGCGTCCTTGAGCACCTTGTTGTCGTGTTCGGCAATCAGCAACGTCGCCATCAGATCGCCCCTGCCTCGTTCTTGAGCTTGTCGACCAGCTCGGCGACGGTTTTCACCTTGACGCCGGCCTTGCGCACCGGCGGCTCGACGGTTTTCACCACTTCGAGCCGCGGCTTGACGTCAACGCCGTAGGCCTCAGGCGTCTTGTCGTCGATCGGCTTCTTTTTCGCCTTCATGATATTGGGCAGCGACGCGTAGCGCGGCTCGTTGAGACGCAGGTCCGTGGTCACGATCGCCGGCATCTTGAGCTTGACGGTCTGCAGCCCGCCGTCGACCTCGCGCGTCACCATCAGCGCGTCGCCGTCGAGCGCGACCTTGGAAGCGAACGTGCCCTGCGGCCAGCCGAGCAGCGCGGCCAGCATCTGGCCGGTCTGGTTGCAGTCGTCATCGATGGACTGCTTGCCGAGAATGATCAGACCGGGCTTCTCGGCATCGGCGACGGCCTTGAGGATTTTCGCCACCGCAAGCGGTTCCACATAGCCGTCGGTCTTCACCAGGATGCCGCGGTCGGCGCCCATGGCAAGGCCGGTGCGGATGGTCTCGCCCGCCTGCGCCGGACCGATGGAGACGCAGATGATCTCCGTCGCCTTGCCGGCCTCCTTGAGCCGGATTGCCTCCTCGACGGCGATCTCGTCGAACGGGTTCATCGACATCTTCACATTGGCCAGTTCGACGCCCGAGCCGTCGGCCTTGACGCGGATCTTGACGTCCTTGTCGATCGCCCGTTTCACGGGCACCAGGATTTTCATGACTGTTCTCGCCTGCGCTGGCGCAAATGACCGGCGATGCTGCGGTGCGGCAACCTAATGGCCTGTGTGATGAAGTGTCAACGTGGCGGCTTGGCCGTACCTGCCGGCATCGCCTGTTCCGGCTCTACGCACTGGAACAAATCGACGCCCGGTGGGCGCATCAGCACGAACAGGATGGCGCCGGTGACGAGGCCCCCGACGTGCGCCCAGTAGGCGACGCCGTCCTCGGCCCGGCTCGCCACCTCGATGAGCTGCCAGAGCACCCATCCGCCGATCACCCAGAACGCCCTAACCCGCACCACGACAACGGAAATGAGCACAGTAACCTTGGCGCAGGGCCGAAACATCAGATAGGCCGCGATCACGCCCGCGACAGCGCCCGACGCCCCGACGAGCTGGATGGTCGAGCTCGGATCGCTGAGCACAAACGCCAAACCGCTGCCGATGCCGCAGGCAACGTAAAAGGCCAGGAATCGCCAGTGCCCGATCGCCTCCTCGATGTCGTCGCCGAACACCCACAGGAAAATCATGTTGCCGAAGGCATGCAGGAAGTTGGCGTGCAGAAACGTGTAGGTGACCAGCGTGAGCGGCGCCGGCAGAACGGCAAGCGGAGCCCCCTCGGCGGTAAAAGCCGCCGGAACCACAGCTGCGATGTGGTCGATGCTGTCCGCCCGCTCGGACCCCGCGCTGACCTGCCAGAAGAAGATGATGAAGTTGAGGGCAATCAGCCCCCATGTCACGTAGGGGGGCGTCGTCCATTTGAACGGGCTGTGGTCGTAGATCGGCATCACCATGGCGCGGGCTGCTCCGTCAGCGGTTATGGCCTGGCGCCCACAGCACGTCCTGGGCGCCGCTGCCGTTGGCATGACGGCTTGCAACGAACAGAAAGTCAGAGAGCCGATTGACGTATTTCAGCGCCGCCGGGGTGACGCTCTCGCCCGGCTGGTCCTTGAGTTCGGCGATGAGCCGTTCGGCGCGACGGCACACGGTGCGGGCGAGGTGCAGATAGGCTGCCGCCGCCGTACCGCCCGGCAGGATGAATGATTTCAGCGGCGCCAGGCCGGCATTGAGGTGATCGATTTCGCCTTCGAGCCACGCGACCTGCGCGTCGGTGGCATCGAGACGCGCGCCGCCGGGTCCTTTGCCCTTGCCGGGCATGCAAAGGTCGGCGCCGACATCGAACAGGTCGTTCTGGATGCGCGCCAGCACGGCGTCGAGCGCGGCGTCGTCGCCCACATGCAGCCGCGCGAGGCCGAGCGTGGCATTGACCTCGTCAAGCGTTCCGTAGGCAGCGATGCGTAAATCATATTTCTTGCGCCGCTCGCCGGTGCCGAGCGCAGTCGTGCCGTCGTCGCCGGTGCGGGTGTAGATGCGATTGAGAGTGACCACGTTGTCGCTTCGCCCGATTCACTTGAACAGAGTCATTTCGAACCGATCATTTGCTTGACCGGATCACCTGACCGGTTTCATTCGCCAGATCATTTGGCCATGAGCCAGACGGTGAACATGATAACGACGATGGCGACGAATTGCAGCAGCACGCGCAGCCGCATCAGCTTCTGCGAGGTGTTGCCCGAGCCGCCGCGCATCATGTTGATGAGGCCGAGCAGCAGCACAACCGCAACCGCGCCTATCGCGATCGGGACGGCGATCGTGGACATGAAATCCGACATAATCCCTCCTTAGCACCGGCGCGGCTTGCGCGCCATGACTGGCCAGGGACTGCGCCGGTGACTGCGCCGGTTCCTTGCGCAGGTTCGGCGGCGCGGAGACAGCAATGAGCGGCCAAATCTTGATTATCGGTGCGGCAGGACGATTCGGCGGCGCCGCGGCCGATGCCTTCCGCTCGGCCGGATGGAGCGTCACGAGCCTGGTGCGTCCCGTTGCCGCCAGCCGCGCACCACGCGGAACGCGGGTCATCGAGGCCGACGCCCGCGATCAGGCCGCCGTCACCGAAGCCGCGCGCGGCACTGACATTGTCCTGCACGCCGGCAATCCACATTATGCGGAATGGACGCGGCTCGCGCTGCCGCTCGCCTATGTGGCGATCGAGGCCGCCGAAACCGCGGGCGCGACGCTGATGCTTCCCGGCAATCTTTACAATTACGGCGCCGACATCGGCGGGAGCGAAATGCCGGCGCTGGTCGACGAGACGACGCCGATGCGGCCTGCAACGCGCAAGGGCCAGATTCGCGTGACTATTGAGCAGCGCATGCGCGAAGCGTCCGAGCGCGGCATGCGGGCGATCGTCCTGCGTGGCGGCGATTTTTTCGGCGCTGGGCGCGGCTCGTGGTTCGACCTCGTGATCGCCAAGGACCTTGGCAACGATCTCAGCAAGAGCCGTGTCACGTATCCGGGTCCGCTCGATGTCATGCACGCCTGGGCCTATTTGCCCGACATGGCCGCAGCGATGGTGCGGCTCGCCGCGGTGCGCCACAGGCTGGGGGCGTTCGAGACGTTCGGCTTTCCGGGCCACGCGGTGACCGGCCGCGAGGTCGTCGCGGCGATTTCGCGCGCCATGGGCCGCGAGGTCGAGGTGAGGAGCATGAGTTGGTGGCTGATCCGGCTGCTGCGGCCGATCCTGACGATGAGCCGGGAGCTTGCCGAAATCGAATACCTCTGGCGCATCCCGCACCGCATTTCCGGAACCAGGCTCAAGGCCACGATCGGCGACATTCCCGAGACGCAGTTCGATCGCGCGGTCGCGAGCGCCTTGCGGGAGCTCAAGGCCATCCCGTAAGAAAGGCTCCGACTGTCAGCGAAGGGCGCCCAAATGATCATCGATTTCCAGCACCATTTCACGCCGCGCGAGCTCATCAAGGACGATCCGGGCGACCGGCTGGTCCTCAATTACGACGCGCAGGGCACACCGAGCTACACGGTGCATTCGCTGCTCTACGACCTCGACGAGCACGTGCGCATGATGGACGTCGCCGGCATCGACGCCGCCTGGCTGACCAGCGCCGCCGGCATGTGCGCCGACCTCGAGGCTTCGCGCTTCGTCAACGACAAGGCCAAGAAGGCCGAACGCGACTACCCCGGGCGCTTCATCGGCGCGGCACACGCGCATCCGCTCGGCGGCGCCGACGCTTTGCGCGAGCTCAATCGCTGCCGCCACGAGCTCGGCTTCCAGGGCGTCACCATCACGTCGGAGTTCGACGGCAAGTGGATCGACGATCCCGGCATGGAGCCGTTCTGGAACGAGGTCTGCAAGCTCGGCATGTGGGTTTTCGTGCACCCCGCGCTCAAGCTCAACCACCCGGCGCAATTCGATGCCTACGATCTGGCGCGCTCGGTCGGACGCGAATTCTCGCTCATCAATGCGACGATCAGGCTGGTCAATTGCGGCGTCTTCGACCGCCATCCCGAACTGACCGTGCACATGGCGCATCTCTCCGGCGGCATCGGCGGAATGCTCGCGCGCGTGCGCAGCTTCCAGGACAAGGAATTCTGGGGTACTGCCGGCAACAAGCGTCACGGCGCCACCGGCAAAAAGGACGTCGACCACTACATCCGCCACAACATGGTGTTCGACACCGCAGGATTTGCCGGCGGCATCGGCGCCGTCAAAGCAGGCCTGTGCGAAATCCCGGTCTCCCGCATGGTATTCGCGACCGACTACCCGCAGGAAATCCGCAAGCGCGAAATCGTCCGCGATTTCGTCAGGGAGATCCGAGCGCTCGGTGCCGACGGCGAGCGGATTCTGTCCGGCAATGTCGGGCTGCTGCTCAAGGAGCCGCCTGCGGCGGAGAAAAAGGCGGTGACCGAAAACCTGCGGTAGACCTCAGGCCGCGAGCTGCTCCTCGATCTCGTGAAGCGGCAGCTTGACGTAATCCTTGTCGATTTCGGCACGCAGAACATTCCGGACATGCGCCGTATAGGCGGCACGCAGCACGCCGAGTGCGCGCGGCGGGGCTACTACAATCAGCGCCTTGGCCTCCCCCGACTGCACCGCCACGTCGAGGCGCGCAGCAACATTTTCGAGGAACCTGCGCTCGGCCTGTTCATGCCAGTCGGTCTCTTCCATCGAACCGCCGGCACTGCCGACCGACGCAAACACGCGGCCCGCCGCATCGCTGCCGATATCGCGACTCTTTCGATCCTTGTGCGCGTGAACCTCGCGGGTGCGCAGATTGGGGAACCTTTCGTTGCCGATGTTCTCCAGGACAAGCGCCTTGGCGCCGTCGCACACAAGAATCCAGTCGCCGCGTTGCATTCTTACGCCGGGCATCAGCTTCTCCTCGCAATGGCATACAGACACCAACGCGGAAGAGGCCGATTCAGTTGCTGCCGTCGAGCAGCCGCCGGGCGATGACCTGGGCCTGGATTTCCGCCGCGCCCTCGAAGATCGAGAGGATGCGTGCGTCGCACAGCAGCCGCGACACCGGGAATTCGAGCGCGAAGCCGTTGCCGCCATGGATCTGCACGGCGTTGTCGGCGGCGGCCCAGGCGACGCGCGCGGCGAGGAGCTTCGCCATGCCGGCTTCGAGGTCGCAGCGCCGTCCGGAATCCTTCTGCCGTGCGGCGTAGTAGGTGAGCTGGCGCGCAATCATGATCTCGACCGCCATCATGACGATCTTGTCGGCGACGCGCGGGAAATTGGCGATGGCCTGGCCGAACTGCGTGCGCTGTGCGGCGTAGGTCTGCGCCTGCTCCATCGCCGCCTGCGCCACGCCGATGGCGCGCGCCGCAGTCTGGATGCGCGCCGACTCGAACGTCGCCATCAGCTGCTTGAAACCGAGGCCCTCGACGCCGCCGAGCAGGTTCTGCGCCTTCACCACGAAGCCGTCGAAGGCGATCTCGAATTCCTTCATGCCGCGATAGCCCAATACCCCGATCTCGGTGCCGGACATGCCGGCGGACGGGAACGGGTCGGCGTCGGTCCCGCGCTGCTTTTCCGCAAGCAGCATGGACAGTCCGCGGTAGCTCTGGTCGGCCGCGTTGGTGCGCACCAGGAGCGTCATCAGGTCGGCGCGCGCCGCGTGCGTGATCCAAGTCTTGCTGCCGTAGACCTTGTAGAGATCATCCTGCCGGAGCGCGCGCGTCTTCACCGCCGCGAGGTCGGAGCCAGTATTCGGCTCAGTGAAGACCGCGGTTGGCAGCACTTCGCCGGAGGCGATCTTCGGCAGCCAGCGGCGCTTCTGCTCCTCGGTGCCACTGTTGAGGATCAGCTCAGCGGCGATCTCCGATCGGGTGCCGAGACTGCCGACGCCGATATAGCCGCGCGACAATTCCTCGGAGACAACGCACATCGATTCCTTGCCGAGTCCCATGCCGCCATTGTCTTCGGGGATAGTCAGGCCGAAAATGCCGAGCTCCGCCATATGCGCGATGACGTCGAGCGGGATGAAGCTGTTGTTCAGGTGCCATTCCTGTGCGTGCGGCACGACCTCGCTGTCAGCGAACTTGCGCATCTCCTCGCGGATCGATTCCAGCGTGTCGTCGAGACCGCAGAGCCCGACGGTTGCGTCGTGGTGCCTGCGCATCAGTTCGGCGAGGCGGGCGCGGCGCGGCGCGGTATTTCCCGAGGCGATCAAGTGCTCGATTGCCGGCGTCGCGTGCCTGGCGGTCTCGGATGCCGAAAGGCCGAGATCGGCGGGCCGAACCATCTCGCCCTGGCTCATGGGAATGCCGCCGAACATCTGCGCCAGATATTCGCCGGCGCCGATGCGCACGATCTGTTCCTCGATCTCGCCGAGGCTGCCGGCGGATGCGAGCCGTTGCGCATAGCCGGTCAACTGGCGCACCGCTTCGACATAGGTGGCGAGCCACGCGAGCCCGTGCGTGGCGTGCTGCTCACGCTCGAGCACGCGCGCCACGGCGCGGCCTTCGACCGCGACCTGCGCGCCGACCGCGCGCGTCGCATCGGCCAGCAATGCTTCGGCGGCTGCCACCGCCTGCCGCAGCGTGGCGATCAGCTCGAGGCCGTCGGTCCGGCGGGATCGGGACAGGGCGAACGGCATGAGCGGCTCCAAGGGCCTTGATCGGCAGCACACCAGCGACGGAGACGCCGGGTGCATTGCTCTCATACAAGCGCAGTATGCTGAAAATCGAGTAAATCTGCCGCTCCAAGCCCATTCCTTGCGAAAAATTAACCATTTTTCGCTTTGCTGCCGGCCATACCACCGCTGCTTGCAGCCGGCACGGTGACCCTGCAGGGCGTGTCAGGCATTCCGATGTCCGTTGCTCATCTCATTTCGCTCGTTTCGGTCCGCGCCCGAATCATCGCCATTGCGGTGATCCCGGTCGTCGGCTTGCTGGCGACCGGCATCGCGTACATGAGTGGCGAAAGCGAAGTCGGCCGCGCGTTCGAGAGCGTGCAACGCGATACGGCGCTAGCCGACGCCAGCCGCGACCTCAAGTCGGCGCTGCTGACGATGCAGATGGCAACCGCGGATTTCATTGCTCATCCGTCCTACGGCCTTGTGCGTAGCTTCGAGGATGGACAACAGAGCGCGCTGCAACGGCTCAATCGCATCGACGAGACGTTTGACGCCTCCGAGCGTCCGATGATCCTGCCGCTCCTGCTGGCAAAAGTGCGCGATCTCAAGACCAGCTTCGGCAATCTGGTGCACGAGGAAGAGGCATTGGGCTTTAGCGAGACCGACGGCATCGGCGCGGAACTGACCAAGGCCGGCACGGCGGTCGAGAACATCATTCATGAAGACCTGACCTGGGTAGCGCAGCACGACGCCGACCGGATGCTGCTGTCGCTGTCGAGCATGCGGCGCTACGAGATTGAATTCCGTCTCACGCGCGCACGCGCGGCCCAGGAGCACTTCGTCGCGGAAGTCGCTCATTTCAACGAGCTGTTCGAGTCGGTTGACGGCGCGCCGCAGATGAAGGAGCGGCTGAGCAAACAGGTCGCAACATACGCCTATACGCTGGCGCAATGGATCACCAGCATGGAGAACATCCAGCCGCTGGTAAATGTCATCGGCCGCGACATAGACAGTCTGCTGCCGCAGGCCGACAACATCATCGCCGCATCGCGCGAACATTCGAGCGCCGCGGCGCTCAAGCTCGCCGCGGCGCAGTCTCGAACCCGACACATTATTCTGTGGGTTGGACTACTCTCCGTGCTGATCGGCCTGGCATTGAGCTGGCGCATCGGTCTCAGCATCACGCGCCCGCTCGAGGGGCTCGCCGGCGTCATGAAGCGGCTTGCCGACGGTGATACGTCGGCGCGCATTCCGGCCACCCACTCCGCCGACGAGATCGGCGCGATGGCGCGCACAGTGATCGTGTTCCGCGACAGCATGATCGAACGTGAGCAGCTTGCGGCGACGCAGGCCGGCGCCAATGCCGCACGCGAGCGTCGCGGCGAGGCGATCGCCGCGATGATCCAGCATTTCCGTACCTCGATCGAGCAGGCGCTGGCGCGATTGCGCGCTGCCGCCCAGCGTTTGGAGGGCGCTGCAGCCAAGCTCAATGGCGCAGCAGACGCGGTTTCCGCCGAATCGCGGGTCGCCGAGGATCGTGTCGGTGCCGCATCCGACAACGTGACAAGCGCGGCGGCCTCGGTCGAGCAGCTTGCCGCCTCGATCGGTGAGATCGCATCCCAGGCGACAAAGTCGACCGAGGTTGCGGGTCGCGCCGTTGCGGAATCGCATCGGACCGTCAACACCATGTCCGATCTCGGCGCTGCGGCAACCCGCATCGGCGAAGTAATCGGCCTGATCCAGGCGATCGCCGGCCAGACCAATCTGCTGGCGCTTAACGCGACGATCGAGGCCGCGCGCGCGGGCGAGGCGGGGCGCGGCTTCGCGGTCGTCGCGTCCGAGGTCAAGTCGCTGGCCGGACAGACGGCGCGCGCGACCGAGGAAGTCGCGGCGCAGATCGGATCGATCCAGTCGGCGACCGCCGATGCATCGCAGGCAATCGAGCAGGTCAGCGCGATCATCAACGACATGTCGAGCATAGCCTCGACTGTCGCCGCGACGGTTGAGGAGCAGAACAACGCCATCGCGTCGATTGCCGAGGGGGTCACCCGCGCCTCTTCCGAAGCGCAGACCGGCGCCGACGCCATGAGCCGCGTCGCCGGCGCCAGCACCGGCGCGCGCGCGACCGCGGCCGATGTCAAGGCGCTCGCCGATACGCTCGCGGTCGAGGCCGAAAACCTGCAGGCCGAGGTGCGGCAGTTCCTGGCCGACGTTCAGGCCGCCTGATCGCGCCGGTTTCACCCGGGACGTGCCGCTGCAAGGCGCGCCGGACGAATGGCCACTTGCCAACGCCGCAGCAATCCACAAAGTGGAGGGCATCGTGCTCGCGCCCGGAGGCTGCCCGCATTGAATGTCGCCCGCCTCTGGCTTCGCGTCGCCACCGACGCGCTCTACCGTTTCGATTATGACGACGGTTGGGCAGTCGCGAGCCATATCGCACTGTCGGTCCTTATGGCGATGTTCCCGTTTCTCATCGTGGTCACGTCGCTCGCCGCGTTCATCGGCTCCGAGGACCTCGCCGCCGAGGTCGCGCGGCTTCTCATCGGCGCCTGGCCGAAGGAGGTATCCGGGCCGATCGCCGGGGAAATCCACAACGTGCTCACCACGTCGCGCGGCGACGTGCTGACTGTCGGCATGGTGCTCGCTGTGTATTTCTCGTCGAGCGGCATCGAGAGCCTGCGTATCGGATTGAACCGCGCCTACGGCCTCGCGGAAGCGCGCAGCTGGTGGGTGCTGCGGCTGGAATCAATCGGGTATGTGCTGCTAGGCGCGGTGGCGCTGCTGGCGTTGGCGTTCTTGGTTGTACTCGGACCGCTGATCTTCAAGGCGATGCTGCCTTTCATGCCGTGGCTGATGCCGCTCGAGGCCCATTTCAACGTCGCGCGCTTCTCGCTCGCCGTGATCGTGCTCACGGTGGCGCTCGTGATCGTGCACATGTGGCTGCCCAGCGGACGACGGCGGCTCGCCGACATCTGGCCGGGCATCGCCGCCACGCTGGTGCTGTGGATCGCCTGCGGCGTGGTGTTCGGCCGCTACCTGTCCGACTTCGCCTATACCTACAAGACCTACTATGCGGGTCTTGCGTCGGCGATGATCGCGCTGGTGTTTCTGTATTTCGTCGCCTGGATATTTCTCTACGGCAGCGAGCTCAACACCGCGATTACGCGCGCGCGCGACGAGCCCGACGGTTGATTGGACTCTCTGCCGCGGTTCGCTGCGTTCGATCAGGCCGCCGTTTCGGCGACCGTCGCGGAACCTGCCCCCGCGCCCGTCAGCGTCTTGACCTTTCGCGCATGATCGACGGCCCCGCGGGCCGACTGGTTCTGCGTGAACAGTTCGAGGTTTTCCGTCTCGTCGTCGGTCACCGGGGTCATCGCCTGGTCCGTATACGAGGCGCCGTTCGGATCGGCGGCGACGCGGCGATAGGTTCGGAAGATGCTCCAGGCAAATTGCGCGATGCGCGCATGCTTCCTGAGGAAATCCCAGGCGAGCCAGGGATAGAATCTCCAGACCGGCTCGACCGCAAGCTCCGAACGGCGCTCGTGCCGGTTCTTGAGCCGGAAGAAGCCGCCCTGTAGCGGGTGCACGCGCTCGACCGAAAGCGACGCCGCGAACCACAGGATGATCTGCGCAAGCCGCAGGATATTGATGCCGGAGGCCTGTGCGCGGCGCAAAATCGTCGCGATGTGCTCCGGCGTGTAATAGAGCGCCCAGGCGTCACGATAGAGCTTCTCCCACTCGGCCTTGCTCATGTTGGGATGTGCGGTGAGCGCGTGCTCGAGGTCGTACTTGTTGAGATCGGGATCCATCGCCACCCCCTTGGACCACAGCGTCTTGTGGTCCTCCGAGCCAGGCAGCGGCGTGAGGAAGAAGAACTCGAGCACGTCGAGCGGCAGTTCCTTCTTGATGATCTCGATGTCGCGTCGCGCTGATTCCGGCGTGTCGTTGGGGAAGCCGAGGATGTAGCCGGCATAGGTCCAGATGCCGACCGACTTCCAGGCCAGCAGCATCTTGCGGTACTCGGTGATCTTGTTCTGACGCTTCTTGGCGGCGAGCAGGTTGTCGGGATTGATGTTCTCGAGCCCGATGAAGATTCGGGTGACACCCGCGCGCTTCGCCTTGGCGACGAAGTTCGGGATTTTGTGGCACAGTGTATCGACCTGGATCAGGAAGCGCACGTCCATGCCGTGCTGCTCGCGCATCTCGATGATGCGGTCGAAGATCAACTCCCACTCCTTGTTGCGGGCGAAATTGTCGTCGGTGATGAAAAAGCGGTCGATGCCCTGCTCGTAGTTCTTTCGCAGGATGTGCTCGACGTCGTCGGCGCTGCGCCGGCGCGACTTGCGACCCTGCACGTTGATGATGGTGCAGAACGAGCACTGGAACGGACAGCCGCGCCCGGCGTCGAAGGTGGTGACATTGCCGATGGTCTTGCGCACGGAGTTCCCCGGCAGGAACGGCGTGATCGAGCTTTCCAGCGCCGGCAGGTCGTTGATGTGGTTGTAGAGCGGCTTGAGCGTGCCCGCGGCCGCGTCGCGCACGACAACGTCCATGCGGCCTTCGGCTTCGCCCGCGAACAGCGTGATGCCCATGTCGAGCGCCGCCTGCAGGTCCGCCATCACCTTGGGGAACATGGCGAGCATGCCGGAGACATGGAAGCCGCCGATGACAACCGGGATGTCGGCGGCGCGCAGCGGTCGCGCGATGTCGAGCGAGCGCGGATACTGGTTCGACTGCACGCCGACCAGGCCGACGAAGCCGTAGTTGCCGTTGGCGCGCATATCGCGGATGATGTCGTCGACGCGCACGCGGGTGTTGGTCTCGTCGATCGCCGTAATGTCGATGTCGACGTCGGGACCGAGCACCTTGCGCTGCGCGCAGTCGTCGAGCAGGCCATAGACTGTCGCGAGCGAGTTCGCCGGCATCGGCGAGCGCCACCAGCGGATGACGTAGCCGTCGTCGTCATAATGCGACGGCTTCACCAGCACGACGCGAAAGCGCTTGCGCAATGGCGCCGGCTCGGCCTGCTGCTGATGGATTAGCGGCATACCCTACCCTGTTCGATCCCCAGCAGGTTCTAGCTGATTGGCTGTCGTTTTGCCATCCGGACATGGCTGACAGGGCGAAATGAAGGCGATAAGCTACTTTCGTTGCGTTGCAACAGGGGGCCAGCGTCGGGCCGAGGCCTGCGTGGCCGACGGGGAGGGCACAATGACAATTGAAGGTCTGATTATCTGGCTGATCATTGGTGCGATCGCCGGCTGGCTTGCCGGCATGGTCATGAAGGGCGGCGGCTTTGGCCTGGTCGGCGACATCATCGTCGGCATCATCGGCGCGTTCATCGCCGGTTGGCTGCTGCCGCGCGTCGGCATCCTGATCGGCGGCAGCATTATTGGCGAGATCATCAACGCTTTCATCGGCGCGGTGATCCTGCTGTTCATCCTGCGGCTGATCAAACGCTAGCGCTCCAGGACTCCGCATCATTGTCGGCGGGCCGCTCCGCCTAGGAGCGCGGAGCTATCACCTGGTGCTTGCGAGAGCGGAAATCGCCTCGCTCAAGGCGCGCGGGCTCAGCGGCTTGCGCATGTAACCGTCCATGCCGGCGACGCGCGCGGCGGTCTCGTGGCCGGGTTCGCTATGGCCGGAAATGCCGATAATCGGCGTGCGGCCGGCGGCGTCGGCGAGCGCGCGGATGCGCCGCGTCGCTTCAAGGCCGTCGATGCCCGTCAGCGTCACGTCCATGAGCACGACGTCGTAGCCGCGCGTCACCGCCGCAACCGCCTCCTCGCCGCTGGCGACGAAGTCGGCGCGATGGCCAAGTTCGGTCAAGATGGTGTTGAGCACGACGCGGCCATAGGGGTTGTCCTCGGCGCACAGCACCGAAAGCCGGCGCCCGGAAGCTAGTCCGCCACGCATGTTCGCTTCGTCCGCGGCTTCGTCCGGCGCACGCGCGAGCGGAACCATCAGGCGAAAGTTCGAGCCGTGGCCTAGACGGCTCGTCACCGTCAGGTCGCCGCCCATCATCCTGGCGAGACGCTTGACGAAGGCGAGGCCGAGTCCCGCCCCGCCGTAACGACGCGCGATCTCGTCGCTGGCCTGCGCAAATGGCCGGAACAGGCGCCTGATTTCCGCGGCGGTCAGCCCGATACCGCTGTCGGTGACATTGAAGGTAAGTCTGACCCGCCCGCGCCCTCCATCGGCTGCCGCGGCCTGAAGCGCAACCGCACCCTGCTCCGTGAACTTCACGGCATTGTCGATGAGATTTTCCAGCGCCGCCCGCAACCGGACGGGGTCGCCCATGACAGCCGCGGGCAGATTGTCTGCGACCACGACGTCCGCCTTGAGGCCCTTGGTTTCCGCGCGGGCGGCAAGCGATTCGGCCAACGCGTCCAGCAAGCGGCGTGGCCGAAATGCCTCCTGGCGCAGCACCAGCCCGGCCGCTTCCGCTCTCGCGCCGTCGATCGCGAGCGTCGTCAGCGCTGCCAGGTGCTCGGCGCTGTTCTTGATGTTGAGAGCCCAGCGCCGTTCCCGTTCGCCGAGATTCGAACTCGCCAGCAGTTCGCCCAACGCCAAAATACCCGTCAGTGAAGTCCGGATATCATGAGCAAAGGCCGCGAGAACGGCCTCGACAGCCGGCGCAGCCGCCTGGCGGTGCGGGGAATTTCGACGCGGCGGCGCGCGACGCACCGGCTTGCCTGGCACCGATTTGCGTCGCACCGGCTTACGTCGCACCGATCTGGCGGCGGACCTTCGAAGTTTCTTACGCGGCATGGCGGCACCCACAGCCCTTGCCACAATGCCATGCCGACGCCGCGGAAACAAAATCGGAGTCAGCGCCCCAGCCCGACCATGCGGCGGATATCGGCCGCCGTCGCACCTTTCGCACGCAATTCGCGCAATCCTGTCGCCTGCGTCGATTTCGACAGCTTACGGCCTTCGGCGTCGAGAATCAGCCGGTGGTGGTGGTAGGTGGGCTCCGGGAGACCGAGCAGAGCCTGCAGCAAGCGGTGCACACTGGTCGCATAGAACAGGTCCTGCCCGCGCACGACATCAGTGACGCCCTGGTGGGCGTCGTCGATCGAGGCCGCGAGGTGATAGCTCGTCGGCATCTCTTTGCGCGCCAGTACGACGTCGCCCCACATCTGCGCCGCCACCGTGAGCCTGCCGGTCTCGCCCTGCGGCCCAATGCCGCTCTCGGTCCAGTGCAGCACGCCGGCACGGGCCACTGCCGCATCCATGGCGAGGCGCAGCGCGAACGGCACCCCGGCGGCGCGCCGGCGCGCGCGGTCGGCGGGTTTGATCTGCCGGGCATTGCCCGGGTAGAGCGGCGCGCCATCGGGGTCGCGCGGCCAAGGCCCGCGCCGTTCGCGCTCCGCGACCAGCGAATTGATCTCGTTACGGCTCTCGAAGCTCGGATAGAGCAGCCCCTGGGCTTCGAGCTTTGTCAGGGCCGACTGGTAGGCTTCGAAGTGCTCGCTCTGGCGCCGCACCGGCTCGTGCCAAGAAATGCCAAGCCAGCGCAAATCCTCATAGATCGCCGCTTCGTATTCCGGACGGCAGCGCGTGGTGTCGATGTCCTCGATGCGCAGCAGCAGACGCCCGCCCGCCTCGCGCGCCATGTCGTAGTTGAGCAGCGCCGAATAGGCATGCCCGAGATGCAGGTACCCGTTCGGGCTCGGGGCGAAGCGGAAGACGTGGCTATACATGACTCGGCCGCGCCAGAGTGTCCGGAAGCCATTCCAGCACGTCTGCAGAGACCCGGGCAAACCTCCATTTGCCGAGTGCAAGGAAGCGCAAAACGAGACACAATGGGGTCACCGCGGGGCGGCAGGCTTTTGCGGCCTACGGCCAGCGCCCGCCCGTCCGCGGCCTGACGGCGACAGGGAGGATGTGATGGCGTCTGGCAGACTGCACGCGTTCAATTTCCAGAAGTGGATCGGCGAGAACCAGCACCTGCTCAAGCCCCCGGTCGGCAACAAGAAGGTGTTTGAGGACGGCGACATGACGGTGCAAGTCGTCGGCGGGCCGAACGAGCGCACCGACTATCACGACGATCCGGTCGAGGAATTTTTCTACCAGCTCAAGGGCGACATGGTGCTCAAGGTGGTCGACGGCGAAAACTTCTACGACGTGCCGATCCGCGAGGGCGAGGTGTTCCTGCTGCCGGCACACGTGCCGCATTCGCCGCAGCGGCCGCAGGAAGGCTCGGTCGGTCTCGTGGTCGAAGCAGCGCGCCCTAACGCGCTCGACGGCTTCAACTGGTACTGCTTCGAATGCGGCGAGATGGTGCATCGCATCGAGGTGAAGGTCTCGCACGTGGTGCGCGACCTGCCGCCGCTCTACGAGCAGTTCTACGCCGACGCCGCGGCGCGCAAGTGCAAGAACTGCGGCGCGATCCACCCCGGCAAGAAGCCGCCGGCGGGATGGGTGAAACTTTAGCCGCGCCATCATCGCGTGGCTCTATCGGGTCGATGGATCACCGCATTCACACCGAAGCCGATCTCGACGCGGCGCTCGCTGCCCTGCTCAAGGCCGACCCGCGCTTTGCAACGCTGATGGCTGTCGCCGGGCGTCCGCCGCTGCGGCGGCGGCCCGACGGCTATGCGGGCCTTGCAGCAACGGTCTGCGCGCAGCAGCTTTCGACTGCAAGCGCCGGCGCGATCTGGGGCCGGCTCGCGGCGGCATTCGATCCGTTCGAGCCCGCCGCGATCATGCGCGCGCGCCCGGCCCGGCTGGCTCGGCTCGGTCTGTCGTCCGCCAAAATCCGGGCGCTCAAGGAAATCGCCCGCGCCGTCGCACGCGGCGACCTGGCGCTCACCAGGCTCGGCGACCTCAGCGCCGAGGACGCGCATGCCGCCCTCATCAACGTGCACGGCATCGGGCCGTGGACGGCGGACATCTATCTCCTGTCGTGTCTCGGCCATGCCGACGCCTGGCCGGCGGGCGATCTTGCCTTGCAGGAAGCAGCGCGGCTCGCGTTCAAGCTGCGCGCGCGGCCATCCGCGAAGGAGATGGTTCCGCTCGCCGAGTCATGGCGGCCGTGGCGCGGGGTGGCGGCGCGGATGCTGTGGACCTATTATCGCGCCGTCAAAGGGCGCGAAGGCGCGCCCGTCCAGCCGACCAAGCCGAAACGAGGTGCGAATGGCCGCTGAACTCGACGGTCCGCGGCTTCCCCCGCGTTCGGGAGCGGCGCAACAGCTTGTCGTCTTCCTGCACGGCTATGGCGCCGACGGCAACGACCTTATCGACATCGGCCGCGCCTGGCAGCAAGTGCTGCCGAATGCCGCGTTCGTCTCGCCGCACGCGCCCGAACCGTGCGGCGGCGGCCCGACCGGGCGGCAATGGTTCAATCTCAACACGCGTGCTCCCAATGAGCGCTGGGCCGGGGTCAACAAGGCGATGCCCGTGCTCAACCAGTTCCTCGATGCTGAACTCGCGCGTCACAAGCTGCCGCCATCGGCGCTGGCGCTGGTCGGTTTCAGCCAGGGCACCATGATGTCGTTGCACGTCGGGCTGCGGCGCACGGCGCCGCCTGCGGCGATCGTCGGCTATTCGGGCGTGCTGGTGCTGCCGCCCGACGTCGATCCGGAAAAGTTTGCGGCCGAGATCAAGTCGCGCCCGCCGGTGCTGCTGGTGCATGGCGACAGCGACGATCTCATCCCGCCGCAGGCCTTGTTCCAGGCTTCGCAGGGCCTGGCGGCGCTCGATATCCCAGTCGAGTGGCATCTGTCGCAGGGCATCGGCCATGGCATCGATCAGGAAGGGCTGCGGCAAGGCGGCGAATTTCTGGCGCGGCGCTTTGCTGCAAAACGTTAGGTTTCGACATGACAATAAAAACGTCCCTTCTCACCGCGCTGTCGCTGGTCGCCACGCTAGGCTGCACGTCGCTGGCTCAGGCGGAGGACACGCTCAAGGTTACGATCGGTCAGATGCAGGCCTGGGCGCAGCAGCCGCCGATCCTTGGCCAGCAGGCCGGCATCTTCAAGAAATATGGTCTGGTTCTGGACAACATTGGTACGCAGGGCGCCGGCGAGACATTGCAGCCCGTCATCGCCGGCTCCGCCGATATCGGCATCGGCATCGGCACCGTGGGGGTCATGCGGGCATTCGCCAGGGGCGCGCCGGTGCGCATCTTCGGCGGCAGCTTCACCGGCATGCGCGACATCTTCTGGTATGTGAAGGCAGATTCGCCGATCAAGTCGCTCAAGGATGCGACCGAGAAGAACACCATCGCGTATTCAACCAACGGCGCGACCAGTCACAGCGTCGTGCTCGCTTTCGGCGCCGAGCTTGGCGCCAAGGCCAAACCCACGGCGACCGGCGGGCCGGCGCCGACCCTGACGCAGGTCATGTCGGGCCAGATCGATATCGGCTGGTCGGTTCCGCCGTTCGCCCTCAAGCAGCTCGAAGACGGCCAGATCCGCATCATCGCCACCGGCAACGACGTCGTTTCGATGCGTGAGCAGACGGTGCGCGTGCAGGTGGCGAACAGCCGTTTCATGACCGAGCGCAAGGACGCATTCCTGCGCTTCGTGCGCGCCTATCGCGAATCCCTCGACTGGATATTCAAGGATCCGCAAGCGATCAAAATGTATGCAGCGACCAACAACGTTCCGGAGCATCTGGTCAGGAAGACGGCGGAAGAGTTTCAGACCCGGTCGGCCATGCAGTTCGAGAAGGTGCTCGGCGTCGACGCCATCATGTCCGACGGCGTCGCGCTCAAGTTTCTCGACGCGCCGCTCACCAAGGCGCAGCTCGGCGAGCTGATCCAGATTCCGCCGCCCGGTTCGTGAGGCGGCAATCTTACATCGTCATCCTCCGCGAAGGCGGATGATCCAGTAATCACCGCCTTTCGAATTTCGCGCAGTCACTTTTGCTCAGCCGACAGGCTCATTCCGCGACCGTGATCTGGCCGGTCATGTTGGGATGAAACTTGCAATAATAAGCGATCGTGCCGGCGGTTTTGAGCACCACGCTCTTCTTGGCGTTGGGCATGATCATGACGTCCCATGCCTTGTCGCGCGCCGTCGCCGTATGCGCGACGATGTCGGCGTTGACCCATTCGATGGTGTCGCCGACGTGAGCCGAAATCTGCACCGGCGTATATGCGATCCTGTCGATCTTGACCTCGATCACCTCGGCGTGCGCCGTTCCCGCCGCGAGGACGAGAAGGAGCGCACCGAACACCCGGCTGGGGGGTCCAACACGCAGCATGCCGATACGCATCATGCTGCGCCTTACTTGAATTCTGCCGCGACGTGCTCAGCGTGCTGCAGGTGACCCTGGAAGATCTTCAGGCCGGTGGTGAGCAGGTCCTTGAGCTCGGCGTTGCTGGCCGAGGGAATGAGGGTGCTCTGCAGCGCGTCGTCGACGGTCTTGTGATAGGCGACCTCGTTGTCGATGTAGGCCTTGTCGAAAGCGGCGCCGCTGAGCTTGGACAGTTCGGCCTGCTTGGCCGTCGCCTGCTTGCTCAGCGCCTTGCTGGTGTCGTTGTCCTCGGGCGTGACCTTGAGCTTCTTCACCAGCGCCAGCGCCTTGTCGTTTACCGCCTTGTGATCGCGCGCCATGTCGTTGGCGAAGGCGACAACGTCCTTGTTCTTGCTTTTCTTGATCGCAAGCTGTGCGGCCTGGATATCGATCTGCCCGGCCGTGTACGCGATGTGCGCGATCTGCGGATCGGTGGGCTTCGCGCCTTGAGCGGCGGCAATACCGGACGCGAGCACGAGTGCCGCGAGTGTGCCGGTCATTTTGACGAATACCATGATGACTCTCCCTGTGACGGCCGTGATGGCCGTGCGTTTGCACTGCCGTTGGATGCAGTCGCCGCGGAAAGGTTCCCGGGATTCGGCCTGGTGTTCAGATGGCTTGGCGCAGCCGGGCGATGACGGCATCCGCCATGCGCTCGCAGCGCGAGCCCGCAAACGGAAAGACGTCCGTCAACATGGGACCAACCTGCCGCTCAAGATCGTCGCGCAGCAGATTTCGCGCGCGATGCAGCCGCGTCTTCACCGTCTCGGGCCTCAGCCCCAGGAGGTCGGCGGTCTCTTCAACGCTCAGTTCCTCGACCAGCCGCGCGACCAGCACGACTCGGAACGGCTCAGGCAACGCATCGATTGCGCGTTCGAGGATCTGGTTGATTTCGTGCTGGGCCATGGTGCGTTCGGGATCGACTTGGGCTGACGCGTGGGGAAATGGAATGATTTGCGCCTCGACGGCAGGTGTCGCCTCGACGCTCTCCCAATCGACCGTCGGCCGCTGACGCCGCAGGCGGCCGTAGGCTTCGTTGATGACGATCCGGCTCAGCCACGTGCTCAGGCTCGATTCGCCGCGAAACTCGGCAAGCCGCGTGAAGGCGCGGACGTAGCTCTCCTGGACGACATCCTCGGCCTCGCTGTCGTCCTTCATAATACCGCGGGCGAGGCGGAAGAGCCGGCGGTTGTTCTGGCGGACGAGGGCGCGGATCGCGCCCTCGTCCTTGCGCACCGCGCGCGCGACCAGGTCGTCCTCGCCGGGAAGCAGGGTGCTGACCGTCAGACTTGGCATTTCCGGCCCTTGCTGGGGTTCACGCATTAGATGCCGGGGCCCCGGAAAGGTTCCCGGGCATTCGAAATTGCCGCATTCGGCGCCCCGCCGGCACCATCCGGGGCCTTATAACCCCCCGCGCGGGCTTCACAATCCTGACACGTCTGCCTATAAGCTAGCGCCCAACGCCGCACTGCGGCATGTTGAGTCGAGGTGGGGAGCGTCATCTTGAACGCTCATGTATCGCCGTCGGGGTTTCCGGCACTGGTGCTCAATGCGGATTTCCGCCCGCTGAGCTATTACCCGCTGTCGCTGTGGTCGTGGCAGGACGCCATCAAGGCGGTCTTCCTCGAGCGGGTCAACATCGTCGCCAATTACGACCGCGCGGTGCACAGCCCGAGCTTCGAGATGAAGCTGCCGAGCGTGGTTTCGCTTAAGACCTACGTGAAGCCCTCGACGCACCCGGCCTTCACCCGGTTCAACGTGTTCCTGCGCGACCGCTTCTCGTGCCAGTTCTGCGGCGCGCGCGACGACCTTACATTCGATCACCTGTTGCCGCGCTCGCGCGGCGGGGTGACGACCTGGAACAACGTGGTCGCCGCCTGCTCGGCCTGCAACCTGCGCAAGGGCAACCTGACGCCGGACGAAGCCAGGATGTGGCCGTCGCAGATGCCGTTCCAGCCGAGCGTCCATCACCTGCACCGCAACGGCCGGCTGTTTCCGCCGAACTACCTGCACGATAGCTGGCTCGACTATCTCTATTGGGATACCGAGCTCGATCCGTGAGCCTCATGCCGTCCGGGTCCCGCGCAGTTGCTGCCTGCCAACGTCAGCATGTCACGGCGGCTTAACCGATCCATCATGCTACAACGTGCGCCGATCCCGGCAGGAGGCTTTCATGGAGCGGACCCGTCTCGGCAATTTCGGCGCACTGATCAGCATCGCGCTCGCGGGTTCGTGCATGCTGCAGAGCCGCCCGGCCCGCGCCGAGACCGCCGAGGACTTCTACAAGTCGCACCCGCTGTCGATCATCATCGGCTTCAGCGCTGCGAGCGCCTATGACCTCTACGGCCGGGCTGTCGGACGCCATATCGCCAAGCACATTCCGGGCAATCCCACCATCGTGCCGGTCAACAAGCCGGGCGCCGGCAGCCTGACAGCGGCGAATTACATCTACAGCATCGCGCCGAAGGACGGCTCGACCATCGGCATCTTCAACCGCAGCGCGGTCATGGAGCCGCTGCTTGGCACGTCGGGCGTGAAATTCGACCCGCGGAAGTTCACCTGGCTCGGCAGCGTCGGCAACGAGGTCAGCATCTGCGCGGCATGGCACACTGCAGCGGTAAAGAAATGGGATGATCTGACGAAACACGAATTCGTCGTTGCCTCGAGCGGGCTGAGCTCCGACACCGGCGTATTCGCGCTGGTGCTCAAGAACCTGTTCGGCGCCAAGGTCAAGATCATCACCGGCTATCCCGGCGGCGCCGAGATGTCGAAGGCGATGGAAACCGGCGAGGTCGACGGCCGCTGCGGCTGGTCGTGGAGCGGCGTGAAGGCCAGCAAGCCGAGCTGGCTGAGCGAAAAGCAGATCAACATCCTGGTGCAAATGGGACTGCAAAAGGCACCCGACCTGCCGGACACCCCGCTGATCATGGACCTCGCCAGGAACGACGAGGAGCGCCGTATTCTCAAGCTCATCTACAGCCGGCAGGAATTCGCCTGGCCGTTCATGGCGCCGCCCGACCTGCCGGCGGATCGCAAGCAACTGCTGCGCACCGCCTTCGAAGCCACACTCAAGGACCCGGAATTCCTGGCCGACGCGCACAAGATGGTGCTCGATGTCAATCCGGTGTCCGGCCAGGCGGTCGAGGACTTGATCGAGGAACTTTACAAATCTCCGCCCGATCTGGTCGCGAAAGTACGACACCTGATGACGGCACAATAGCGCCGCCGGCGGCGGCTGCCGCCCGCGGCGCGCCTGAAGGCTCAGTACGCGGCCACCTTGCGCGCGCGCATGCCGCACCACGCGATCGCGACCAGCACGAGCGAGATCAGAACGTTGTAGCCGGCGAGCGAGAGGCCGAACAGGCGCCACGCCGCCTCGTCGCAGCGCACGACGTTGATGGTCTGCAGCTGATTGAGCAGCGGCCCTTTCCCCTGCAGGTCAGTCAACGGGCCGGTACAATCGGCAGGACCGGCCCACCAGTGCCATTCGATGCCGGCATGATAGGTCGCCAGCACCGCGCCGCCGAGCATGGCGATGCCGATGACGAAAAAGCCGATCGTCAGCAGCATCGGCGGTGCGCGCACGATCGCGGCGATCGCCATCAGCGCCGAAAGCGGAATGACCATGTGATAGGGCAGCCGCTGCTCGAGGCAAAGCGGACACGGCTGCAGATGCAGTCCGTACTCGAAGAACCACGCCCCGAGCAGCGTCGCGGTGCTGATGACAAAGATCGCGCCCGCCGCCGCAACGGCGGGTTCGCCGCGCATGCCGTCAGACCAGCTTTTGGCCATCTCGTCCTCGCCGTGCACAGAGTCCCGCTTGTCAGCAATTTGCCGATCTTGATGGCAGAAGCAAGTCGGGTGCGGCGCTGGCGCGCGGTGCACGGCGGCGGTTGACCGCGATCGGCTCCCCGCTATGATCCGCCGGCCTTGCCCCTGTGGCGGAATTGGTAGACGCGCCAGACTCAAAATCTGGTGATGGCAACATCGTGCTGGTTCGATCCCGGCCAGGGGCACCAGGTCTCGCCTGCCGCCATTGACGCCTAGTGGTGGCTGAGCAGCACCATCGAGATCGCCGGCACGTAGGTGATCACCATCAAGGTAAGAAAGTTGATCGCCAGAAAGGGCAAAACGCCGCGGTAGATGTTGCCGAGCGGCGTCTGAAATACCGCCTGCGAGGCGAACAGATTCAGCCCAAACGGCGGTGTATACATGCCGATGCTGAGGTTGACCGCCATGATAATGCCGAAATGGATCGGACTGACGCCCTCGGCCACGACCAGCGGCAGCAAGAGCGGTGTCAGGATCAGGATTGCGGCCGGCGGCTCAAGGAAGCTGCCCATGATCAGCAGTACGACGTTGATGCATAGCAGCAGGGCCCACCCCGGCATGTGCAGCGCGTCGATCTCGGCGACGATCGACTGCGGCATCCCGCTCGTGGTAAGCAGCCACGAATAAAGGCCGGCGGCGGCAACGATCATCAGGATCTGGGAGATCAGGAGCGCCGCACTCTGGATGATGCGCCAGAGTTCCGGGAAACCGACCTCGCGGTGCACCACCATGGTCACGAACAGCGAATAGACCACGGCGACGCCGGCCGCTTCGGTCGGCGTGAACACGCCACCGTAGATGCCGCCGAAGATGACGACGATCGTGCCGATCGACCAGCTCGCCTCCTTGGTCGACTCCCAAATCGCGCGCCAGCGTGCCGGCGCGGTCAGCGGCACCGCCTTGATGCGGGCGTAGAGCACCACGTAGAGCGCGTCGACGAATCCGATCAGCAGGCTCGGCAGGATGCCTGCAGTGAATAGCGCCACAGCCGATTGCTGCGCCGAAAGCGAATAAAGGATCATCGCGATCGACGGCGGAATGACGACGGCGATCGCGCCCGACGAGGCGATCAGGCCGACCGAGAACCGCTCCGCATAGCCGTTCTCGCGTAGCGACGGATAGATCATCCGGCCGACGGCGACCACGGTGCCGACCGCGGTGTGCGCCATGGCCCCGAACAGTTCGGAGGCGGCGACCGTCGTCACCGCGAGCGAGCCGCGCACGCCACCGATCACGGAGACCACCCAGACCACGACGCGTCTCGCGATGCCGCCCTGCGCCATGATCTCGCCGGCCAGCACGAAGAACGGCACCGCCAGCAACGGAAAATTGTCGAGCCCGCCGAACATGTAGGTCTGGATCGCCTCGGTCGGCAGATCGGTGACGAATAACACGATGACGAGACACGTCACCAGCAGAACGAGGAAAATCGGCAGCCCAAGCACCAGCAGTATGGCGGGCAGCACAAAAAACACGAGGATGTTGAGCATCGCTGTCGCTTCCCGCCAGCGGCGTTCAAGGGCCGGCGGCGTCGCGCTCGCCGCCGGTGATCAGCCGGATCGTGACCAGGAGTGCCATTAGCAAGAAGCCAAGCGGGATCATCGCTTGCGGAATGAAGAGCGGGAAGTTGGCCGCCTGGCTGCGCTGGTCGAAATTCCAGAGATCGCGGATCACCGGCAACGCAACCACGACGATGGTCAGCGCGGTCGCAATGAACACGAGTTCGGAAAGGAGATGGAGCGCCTCCCGCACCTTCGCGGGCATCATCGCCACGATCACATCCATCCGGATCTGGCGGCCCGACCACGCCACCACGCCGTTGCCGAAGAACACGCAGCCAACCATCAGGAACAGGATGATTTCCTCGGCCCATTCGATCGAGACGCCGAAGAAGTAGCGGCCGACGACGTTGGCGAAGTTGAGGGCGACGCTTGCGAACAGCAATACGCCGGCGAGCAGGCGCAGGAGAGCGAGCAGCGCACGCACGCACCGCAACACGGTATCGGTCATTGACCAGCCCGCGACTATCGCGTCCCCCTGGCACCCCACCGGATCAGTCCTGGTGCCGCCCGGACGCTGCGATGTCCGGGCAACAGCCGCCTCACTTGTATTTCTTGGCAGTCTCGAACGCCATCTTCACAGCCGCGTTCAACGCCGGATCGGACTTCGACATGTCGTCGCCAACGGACGATATCTTGGCGAGGAACGCCGCTTGCTCGTCGGCCGGCAGGTCGATGAACTGGCCACCCTGACTCTCCCAGATCTTGCTCTGGTCGTCGAAGAACTTCTGCACCAACGGGAACGAGTCCGCCGAGACTTTTCTGCCGTCCTCACGAACGATCTTCTGCAGGTCGGGCGGCAACGTGTCGAACCACTTCTTGCTCATCTCGATGATGGAAACGATATAGGGCTGACCAATCCGTGTGACGTATTTGGCAACGTCGACGAACTTCATCGTCGTGTAGACGGTGACGGTCGAGAGCGAGCCGTCGATGGTACCCTGCTGGAGGCCGGGCACGACATCGGCGAGCGTCATCGCGATCGGCGAGGCATCCAGGCGCTTGATCAGTTCGAGCTGGAACGGCGAAGCGAGCACACGGATTTTCGAGCCCTTGATATCGGCCAGCGTGCGCATCGGCTTGCGCGCGGCGATCGAGGACGGGCCGATCGGGATCAGGCCGATACCCATCAGCCCCTTGTTGCCCCCCAAACCCAGAATCATGTCGAGAATGGCTTTGTCCTTGAGCACGCCTTCCATCTGCGTACGGGTCGTGAACAAGCCGGGCGCGCTCAACGTCTCGAACCGCTTGTCGACGCCGGTGAGGAACTCCGGCGGGCCGATCCAGGCCTGGATCGATCCGAACTGCACGCCTTCGATCTGCCGCGGAATAGTGCCGAGCTGGCTCGCCGTGTAGATTTCCGCCTTGATCCGGCCGCCGGAATCCTTCTCGACCGCTGCAGCGAAGGCCTTGAGCCAGTCGTGCTGGGTGTCGTTGATGGTGGCCGTGGTCAGCTTCATCACGAATGTCTTGGCCTGCGCGCGCGCAGGCGATGCCCCGATCGTCAACGCCAACGCCGCGCCGGTGGCAGCCACAGCAAGCGTCGTCAGGATCGAGTGCGTTGTCTTGGCCATGTTGCTCCTCCCGTGGTGGTAACCGCCGCCAGCCGGTTCGCAGCGCGGCATTTTGCGCGTGCGGCGAGCCTGAGCATGACATGGGGCAGGCGTGCTGACCAGCTTCGGCGCCGATGAATTTGCAGCGACACTTGGTTGCAGCAGGTGCGTGCAGCCTCAGACGAATTGCACCGCGATGCCGCCAAGCTGGCCGAAATCCGCGTGCAGCGTGTCGCCCTTCTTCGCATGCACCACGCGCGTGAATGAGCCCGCGAGCACGATATGGCCCGACTCCAGCGTCACACCGTGCTGGCCGAGCTTGTTGGCGAGCCAGGCGACGCCGAGCGCCGGATGGCCGAGCACGCCGGCGGCGACTCCGGTCTCCTCGATTTCCGAGTTGCGGTACATGATGCCGCCGACCCAGCGCAGATCGACGTCGAGCGGCCCGACGGGCCGGCCGCCGATGACGATACCGGCCGCGGCACCATTGTCCGCCACGGTGTCGAAAATCTTGCGCGGGTCCTGCAGCCGCGCGTCGACGATCTCGATCGCCGGCACCACGTATTCGGTCGCGCGCAGCACCTCGGCGAGGCCGACGCCCGGCCCTTTCAGCGGCTTGCCCATGATGAAAGCCAGCTCGACTTCGACACGCGGCAGACAAAAATTCTCGTGCGGGACCTTGGCGCCGTCGGCGATCATCATGCCGTCGAGCAGATGTCCGTAATCGGGCTCGTCGATCATCGAGGAGCGCTGCATCGCCTTCGAGGTCAAACCAACCTTGTGGCCGATAAGCTTGGCGCCGGCGGCGATCTTGCGCTTGGCGACCTCGGTCGAGATCGCATAGGAATCCTCGATGGTGATGTCGGGCCAGGTCTTCGAGAGCTGAACCGCCTGTTTGCGGTCCTTCTCCGCGGCCATCAAGATGTCGGCGGCCTTGTTATGATCGGCTTTCGATAGCATCGCCTGTCCCCCCCAACCCTCACACGCGATGCGCGTTCAATACGCCATCGCCAATTCGTTCGTCACAGTCCGGCGAGCGCCTTGTCGTAATACGAAAAGTCGAGGTACTTGTCCGGCGCCGGCGTCACACCGCCCCACTGCCCCTCGATCTCCGCGCGCAGCTTGAGCACGTTCTTGAAGCCCGCCATGTCGAATTTCGCGTCCTTGGCGATGCCGTCAGCCGGATCGGTGACGACCGCGTAAATCTTCGCCGCGATGTCCGGGGCAAGCTTGAGCCGCTCGGCGAGCAGCGCGATGGCTTCTGCCTTGTTGGCCGGATCGAGCGCCCAGCGGCGACCTTCAATGTATGCCTGGATATAGCCAACCAGAGCATCGCCGTGCGTCTTGGCCCACGAGCGCAGCACGAATGCGCCGTCGGACTGGTAGGCCCCAAGCGCCTTGGCAGCCGAGCCCATATCCTTGAGACCGGCTTTGGCGGCAGCGAATTGATAGGGCGGATTGATCACACCCGCGGCGGCATTCGCCTTGTCATGCAGCATCGCCTCGAGCCGCTGTGTGGTGCCGCCCGCAGCCCGCACCGCATAGTCGCCCTTGTTGAGCCCGTTGTCCTTGAGCACCTTGTAGAGCAGCAACCCGAACGCGGTATTGGGCGCGTCGACCACGACCGTCTTGCCGCGCAGATCGGCGTAGGTCTTGATCTCCGGCTGCACGAAGATGTGGTTGAAGCCGTTGTCGCCACCCGTCACGATGACGACGTCGCTCTTGGCAAGCTCGACCATCGCCACGGCATTGTCGACGCCGGCATGCGCGATCTGATACGTGCCGTTGGCAAGGCCGTCGCGCATCGCCTTCGAATTCGGGGTGTTGATCAGCTCGATCGCGAGGCCGCGCTTGGCGAACAGCCCTTTGTGCTGCGCAGCAAAGATCGAAAAATTGGATAGGCCGGGGAAGACGATCACCTTCAATGTCGTCAGCGCCTGCGCCTGGGCCGAACCCAGCATGGCGGCCAGCGCGACCGCGGCCATCGTCACACAACGCACCATTGCTACCCTCCCCGGGGCCCGCTGATGACCTCAGTCTAGCACCGCCACCACGAATTCTGTCCACCGCAAACACCCGGCGCAGCCGGCCGACCTATCGAGCAAAGCACCACACCGGGAGTATTCTTGCACGGACACCCTTGAGTCGCGCCCAATCCACTGATTCAGTCATCAGTGTGATTCGGCACGGAGACGCACAATGCTGGACGGCAAGCGCTATTACCGGACCTTCCCGGACGAAGAGGCAGCGCGGCCGAAAATGCTGGTCAGCCACGAGCTTCTTGAAGCTCTTGCGGCGCTGGAGAAGGAATTCCGCGAGCAGATCGAACAGTTCCGCCGCGGCGCAGGATTGCCAGACCAGGTCTCAGGTGAGGTGGATCCCGACGTGGGGCCAGACGCGCTGGTGACCCGGTCGAAACCGTGAAGGTCGCGCCGGCCCGACGGTGCGGATGATGGCGATCTACTTCACCACCACCCTGCTATTTCCCGATCGCCCTGCGCAGGGCATCATTGATCCTGTCCTGCCAGCCCGGCCCGGCTTCCTGGAAGTGATCAAGAATGTCGCGGTCAATCCGCAGCGAGACCAGTTCCTTGGCATTCGGGATGACCGGGCGCTGTGGCGGCATTTCGAGCGGTTTTGTGGTCGCAGCCTTGAAAGCCGCTTCGGCTGCATCCCGTGAACTGGTGGGCCTTCGTGTCCTGTCGGCAGACATCGTGTGTCCTCGTGCTGAGTAGCTAACCGGGCCTGCGCGCCGGCTTCCGCTTGGACCGGCGGACGGCCGCCTTTGTGCGGCATGGCGCGCACCGGCAATCATCCCTGAAGAAGTACTGCAAATACTCCAGCCCGTAGTTGTAGGTTATTTCCTCACCCGGTTCGATACGGCGCAATGCGACGATAACGATGCCACCGTTACGTCCTACTGGTTTCGCATTGGGCTCGCACGAATGATTGATGTAGCGCGCCAGATTCCATCGCGGCGTGCCATCGATGGTCCACCGCTTGTTCACCTCGAACATGTATCTCGCGCCGCGTTCCTCGCGACGCTGTGCTTCCTCGGTCGAGATGCGCCGCCCGCGATAGGTCGCGATATAGTCGGCGCGCCTGATCTTCTTCGTCGCGAACAGTCCGAGCCCGGTGGCCGAGCGACCGATGCGTAGGCGTGAAGGCATTGCCTGCGATTAACCGCAGATTCGCGAAATGTCATCGGCAAAAAATTCGACGCACCATCATTTCGACAGGAGATCGGCCAGCACAGCCTGCGCGGCGTTGTGGCCCGGCGCGCCGGTAACCCCGCCGCCTGGATGCGCGCCCGAACCGCACAGATAGAGCCCCGGGATCGGCATGCGGTAGTCGGCATAGCCCAGCATCGGGCGGGCCGAGAACAGCTGGTCCAATGTCAGCGCACCATGAAAGATGTCGCCGTTGGGCAGGCCGAAGATGCGCTCGAGGTCCAGTGGCGACAGACTCTGCCGCCCAATCACGCTGCCCTTGAACCCTGGCGCGTAGGCCTCGACCGTGTCGAGCATCAGGTCGGCGACGGTTTCGCGGTGCCGGTCCCATGACTCACCGTCATGAAATTGCGGGGCGACGTGCTGGCAAAACAGGCTTGCGACATGCGTCCCCGGGGGCGCGAGGCTGTCGTCCAGCGTCGAAGGGATGAGCATCTCGATGATGGGCGCCCGGCTCCAGCCGTCGCGGACGCAATCGCGATAGGCCTGGTCCATGTACGACAGGCTCGGCGCCAGGATGATGCCCGCCGTATGGTGGTCGCCCTCCGACGGCAGCGCGGAGAAAGTGGGCAGTTTCGACAGCGCCACATTCATGCGGAAGGTGCCGGAGCCTGCCTTCCAGGTCTGCATCCGCGCCTTCATCGCGCGTGGCACGAGTTCCTGCGGGAGCAGAGCCTGAAAGAGATATTGCGGATTGACGTTGGCAATGACCGCGCGCCCCCGGATGAGCGTACCGTCCTTTAGCACGACGCCGCTGGCACGGCCGCGCTCCACAATCACCTCTCGCACCGCGGCGCCCACGTCGATGCGCACCCCGTGCTCGCCCGCCGCCCTTGCCATGGCCTGAGTGATGGCACCCATGCCGCCGATGGCATGGCCCCACACGCCTTGCCTGCCGTTCACCTCGCCGAACGCGTGATGCAGCAGCACATAGGCCGAGCCCGGCGTGTAGGGGCTCGCGAGGTTGCCGACGACGGCATCGAAGCCGAGCACAGCCTTGATGGGATCGGACTCGAACCAGCCATCGAGCATGTCGCCCGCTGACTCGCGGAGCAGGCGAAACGCCGCCCTGAGCGCATTGCCCTGCAACAGCGTCTTGCCGACCGCGGCGAGCTTGCCGAATTCGCGCAAAGCATAACCGACCTTTCCAGCACAGTGGGATCCGAAGCTTGGAATTCACGTGACTTGAAGTCGCGGC
>JADMIO010007270.1_pt1 | contig 56277 bp, 53 predicted proteins | sample 8958161 | NCBI WGS metagenome assembly JADMIO01 (sample SAMN16585339, study PRJNA669376) | soil metagenome | isolation source: Crop rotation soil | place: USA: Cullars Rotation, Alabama | collected 2011
GCCGCGACTTCAAGTCACGTGAATTCCAAGCTTCGGATCCCACTGTGCTGGAAAGGCCGGATCGCGATCCATCCCGATCAGCCGCGACGCGCCCGCCGCGAGCAGCGCCTGTGCATGCCCGCCCAGACCGACCGTGCAGTCGACGAACACGCCGCCGCGCGCCGGCGCCAGCTGCTCGAGAACTTCCGCCACCATCACCGGGACGTGCATCGATCAGCGCCAAATGCACAATGCCGAATGCACAATGCTCAACGGGCATCGGGGAACGACTTGGGCATAGAGCATTGGGCCTTGAGCATTGGTCCCCGTCCGCTAAATCCCGTGCTCGGACAGACGCAAGCCGTCCTCCTCGGTCCACGCCTCGCGCTGCAGCTTCTGCGCGAAGCGCTCTTCGTTCCACACCTCGACGTAATCGATCCGGCCGAACACACGAACGTCACCGACGATCGAGGCGCTCTCGCGCAGGTGCGCCGGAATGACGACGCGACCCTGGCCATCGAGCTCGCTCGACTGCCCGTAGTAATTCACCCGATCGAGAAACTTCAGGCGCGAGGGATGGCTCCCCGGCATCGATGCGAGCTTCTGCTCGATCGCCAGCCAGACCGGCATCGGATAGATGCGCACGCAGTCGCCCGTGAGGCTGGTCACGAAGACGTCTGGTCCCTGCTGATCCTGGATGACCCCGCGAAACATCGTCGGGATCTTCAGGCGCCCTTTGTCGTCGATTCGGGCCGGAGCGCTGCCTCTCAGGCCCTTTTGCTCCACTCTCCTCCACAAAAATCCACACGAATAGTAAGGGCGCCCAGGGGTGTTGTCAACCGCAAGCTCCTCTCTGCGAGTAGGTTACGTCCGATTTTCGCCACGAGAGGGGGCGACGGCGTGCACATCTGCGCAGCTGACGAGAACGGAGGGGGACGGAGGGAACGGATTCACAGGAGAAACGGAGCAACGGAGGAATCTTTCAAAAGAAACTCCGCTGCTCCATTTCTCCTGTGAATCGTTTCCTCCGTCGCCTCCGTTTCCGGGTGCGCAAGCCGCCGGGGCGCCCGTGCTAGGCTGGGAAATTCATGCTTCGAGCGGCCCTCGTCGGCGTCTCCGCCAGCGGCAAGTCCACCCTCTTCCAGCTCATGACGAGCCACAAGGAAGCGCCCCGCAGTAAGGGCGACGTGGCCATCGGCATCTCGAAAGTCCCGGATCCGCGGCTCGACACGCTCACGGCGATGTACAACCCCCGCAAGCGGGTGCCGGCCACGGTCGAGTTCACCGACATCATCGCCGCGGCGAAGTCCGGGGCGCAGGCGCTGGTCGACGTCGCCGGCTACAAGAACGCGGATGCGCTGATCCACGTGGTGCGCGCCTTCCGCGATGCGTCGGTGGCGCACCCCGCGGGCTCGGTCAATCCGTCGCGCGACGCCCAGGCGATGGAAGACGAGCTGATCCTCGCCGACCTCGGCGTCGCCGAGCGACGCCTCGAGCGCATCGACAAGGATCTGAAGAAGGGCAAATCGGCCGAGCTCGAAAAGGAACGCGACCTCTTGAAGCGGTGTCAGACGGCGCTCGAAGGCGGCACTCCGCTGCGCGCACTGCAGCTCACGGGCGAGGACCTGAAGCGCCTGAGCGGATTCCAGCTCCTCTCCGCCAAGCCGCTGCTGCTGGTCATCAATCTCGACGAGGCCGACGTGAGCGAGGTCGGCGCCGACGTCGCGCGCGCCGCGGCGAAGACCGGGCTCACCGACTTCCTCGCGCACGCCGCGACGAAGGCGGTGGCGCTCTGCGCGAAGATCGAGCTCGAGATCGCGCAGCTCGATGACCAGGATGCCAAGGTCTTTCTCGCCGAGCTCGGGCTCACCGAGTCGGGGCTCAATCGCGTCATCGCCACCACCTACGATCTGCTCGGCTACATGTCGTTCTTCACCGTCGGCGAAGACGAATGCCGCGCCTGGTCGATCGCCCGCGGTACGCCGGCGCAACTCGCGGCCGGCGAGATCCACTCCGACATCCAGCGCGGCTTCATCCGCGCCGAAGTCGTCTCCTATGCCGCCCTCACCACCCGCGGGTCGATGGCGGCCTGCCGCGAGCACGGCGAGGTTCGTCTCGAGGGCAAGGAATACGTCGTCCAGGACGGGGACATCATCAACTTCCGCCACGCGACCTAGAACGAGATGGCGTTCGCGCTTCTTGGTTCTCGGTACTCCGTTCGTGTTCAATGTGCTGGGTTCGGTGAACACGAACCACGCACCCAGAACCTAGAAGCGTGAACACCGACATTCGCCGCATCGTCGTTGCCGAAACGCAGGTGCCGTTCGTGCACGGCGGGGCGGAGCTGCACGTCGCGGCGCTGGTCGATCAGCTGCGGCGGCGCGGCTACGAGGTCGAGAAAGTGGCGGTGCCGTTTCACCCGCAGGCCAAGTCGGAGCTCCTCGCACAGGCCGCCGCCTGGCGCCTGCTCGATCTCTCGGCCGGCAGCGGCCGTCCGATCGATCTGCTCATCGCCACGCGCTTTCCCTCGTACTTCGCCAGGCATCCGCGCAAGGTGGCGTGGGTGATCCATCAGCACCGCGCCGCGTACGAACTGTGCGGCACCGCCTACAGCGACTTCAGCGACAGCGAAGAAGACGTCGGTCTGCGCAAGCAGCTGATCGCGCTCGATCGACGCATGCTCGACGAGTGCCGGCACGTGTTCGCCAACGCGCGCAACACGGCCAACCGTCTCGCGCGCTTCAACGGCGTCGCCGCGGAGCCGCTCTACCATCCGCCGCCGATCGCCGAGCGATTGACGCCGGGAAAATACGGCGACTACCTGCTCGTGGTCGGCCGGCTCGAGGGCGTGAAGCGTCCCGAGCTGGCGGTGCGTGCGCTGGCATACGCGCCGGCATCAGTGCGGTTGATCGTCGTCGGCGACGGCTCTCTCCGGGGCACGCTGGAGCGGCTCGCCCACGACTGCGGCGTCGGGGCGCGTGTGACGTTCCATGGCAACGCCGACAACGACCAGCTGGTCGGTCTCTACCAGGGCGCATTGGCAACGATCTACGTGCCGTACGACGAAGACTACGGCTACGTCACGCTCGAGTCATTCCTCTGCGCGAAGCCGGTGATCACGGCGGCTGACTCGGGCGGCACGCTCGAGTTCGTCGTCGACGGCGAGAACGGCTTCGTGTGCACGCCCGACCCGGAGGCGATCGGCGCGGCGATCGCCCGACTCGCCCAGGATCGCCAACTGACCGCACGGCTCGGCCAGGCCGGGCTGGCGCGGGCACGGACGATCACCTGGGACGGCGTCGTGGAGCGGCTCGTTGGCTGAGCCCTCGCGCGTGTCGGTCGTCATCCCCGCGGTCGACGAGGAAGCCGCGATCGGCAGCGTGGTCTCACGGCTGCGCACCGCCGCGACGTGGCATGAAGTGATCGTCGTCGACGACGGATCGGCGGATCTGACCGGCCGGCACGCCGGTGATGCCGGCGCGCGAGTGATTCGTCATCCCTACACGAAGGGCAACGGGGCCGCGGTGAAGACCGGCATCCGCGGCGCGACCGGTGAGTTCGTCCTGATCATGGACGGCGACGGCCAGCACGTCCCCGAGGATGCGCCGCGCATCGTCGAGCGACTCGGCCTGTTCGATCTGGTGATCGGCGCACGGCGCGCGGCGACGCAGGCGACTGCCGGCCGGCGCGCCGGCAACGCGGTGCTCAACCAGCTCGCCAGCTACTTGACCGGCCGCCCGATTCCGGATCTCACGTCCGGCTTCCGCGGCGCCCGCCGCGAGCATCTGCTCGAGTTCATCCACCTGCTGCCCAACGGTTTCTCCACGCCGACGACGACCACGCTGGCGTTCATCAAGGCCGGGTACAACGTCACCTTCGAGGCGATCGACGCGCAGCAGCGCGCCGGACGATCGAAGATCCGGCTGGCGCGCGATGGCGCGCGCTTCGCGCTGATCCTGCTGAAGATCGTGATGCTGTTCAGCCCGCTGCGTGTGTTTCTGCCAATCTCCGCCGGCGCGTTCGCCTTCGGCGCGATCTACGGTGCCTGGACCGCGGCGATGTACGGGCGCATTCCCAACGGCGCGGTGATCCTGATCCTCTTCGCGGTGATCGTCTTCCTCGTCGGGCTGGTCTCCGAGCAAGTCTCGGCGCTGCGGTTCGACGGCCCGCGGCGCTGACGCCGTGACGCTGTATCCCGTTGTCGTCATCCCGACGTATAACGAGCGCGAGAACCTGCCGGCGCTGATCGACGAGCTGTTGCGCATCGATGGCCTTCGGATGCTCGTCGTCGACGACGGCTCGCCGGATGGGACGGGCGCCGAGGCCGACCGGCTGCGCGCGGCATACCGCTCCCGCGTGGACGTGCTGCACCGTGCCGGCAAGCGCGGCCTCGGCCTCTCGTATATCGACGGGATGCAGACGGCGCTGCGAACCGACGCCACTCACGTCTGCCAGATGGATGCCGACTTCTCCCATCGTCCCGAGGATCTGCGCGCGCTGCTGGCGGCAGCCGGCGACGCCGACCTCGTCGTCGGCTCGCGATACGTGCCTGGCGGCAGCGTTCGGAACTGGCCGCGGCACCGCATCGCGCTCAGTACGTTCGCCAACTGGTACGTGCGCGCCGTCACCCGGATGCCGCTCCGCGACTGCACGAGCGGGTTCCGCTGCTGGCGGCGCGACCTGCTCGCCCGGTTGCCGCTCGACCGGATTCTCTCGGACGGCTACGCGTTTCAAGTGGAACTGGCCTGGGAAGCGCGCGCGGCTGGCGCCCGCATTGTCGAAGTGCCGATCACCTTCGTCGAGCGGCGGCAGGGGGCATCGAAGCTGTCGGGCGGCGTGATCGCCGAATCGGCGATTCTCCCCTGGCGGCTGAGAATCAGAAATCCCAAGCCCCAAATCTCACATCCCAAATCCCAACTTTGAGTCATCGGCTCAGTGGGAGATTTTGTTGGCTTTCGGGTTCGGGTTTGGGGGGTTTGGGATTTGGGATTTCCAATCGTCCGTGGTACGGTTTCAACGCTTTCCATGGAAGTCCCCTCCCCTCCTCGGTCACCAGGACTGACGATTTTCTTCCCCGCGTTCAACGACGCCGGGACGATTGCCAGCCTGGTCATCCAGGCGGTGCACGTCGCTCGCCGGCTCACCAGCGATTTCGAGGTGATCGTCGTCAACGACGGCAGTCAGGATGCCACCGGCGCGATTGGGGAGGAGCTCTGCCGCACCTACCCGCAGGTGACGATCGTGCAGCACCCCACCAACCGCGGCTACGGCGCGGCGCTGCGCACCGGCTTTGCCGCGGCCACCAAGGAACTGGTCGCCTACACCGACGGCGACGGCCAGTACGACCCGTCCGAGCTCGAGGTGCTCTGGTCGCGGCTCTCGGCCGATGCCGACATGGTGACCGGATACAAGATCAGCCGCTCCGATCCGCTGCACCGCATCATCATCGGTCGCGTGTATCACTACGTCGTGAAGTTCATGTTCCGGCTCCAGGTCTCTGACGTGGATTGCGACTTCCGGCTGATGCGCCGCGAGATTTTCGACCGCATCCGGTTGGAGCGCGACACCGGCGTGATCTGCCTGGAGATGATGCGCAAGGTCCAGGATGCGGGGCTGCGCGTCGTCGAAGTGCCGGTCCACCATTACCACCGCACGCATGGCCGCTCGCAGTTCTTCAACTTCCGGCGCATCTTCTGGACCGGCGTGGACGTGCTGAAGCTCTGGCTGCAGCTGGTGGCGCTCGGCCACGGCCGCCAGCGGAACCAGGTGCTCTTCAAGAACCCCACGGTCGCGGCCACCGTCCCCAGCGATTCCACCAAATCGTGAGTCTGACTTCCGGGTACGGCGCGTACTACCGCGACCGCCCGGTTCTCATCACCGGCGGGCTCGGCTTCATCGGCAGCAACCTGGCGCACCGGCTCGTCGCGCTCGGCGCCGACGTGCTGATCGTCGACGCGATGATTCCCGGCCACGGCGGCAACCGGTTCAACATCACCGGGCTCGAGGGACGGGTGCGCGTGAACATCGCCGACATGCGCGATCAGGGCGTCATGAACGAGCTGGTGGCCGGCATCGATGTGATCTTCAACCTCGCCGGACAGGTGAGCCACATCGACAGCATGATCGATCCGTACACCGATCTCGACATCAACTGTCGCAGTCACGTGTCGCTGCTCGAAGCGTGCCGGCATCACAATCCGGGTGCGCGCGTGGTGTTCGCCGGCACCCGTCAGGTGTACGGGCGGCCGGACTCGCTGCCGGTGCCGGAGACGCACCTGGTGCGCCCCACCGACGTCAACGGCATCAACAACGCCGCCGGCGAGTACTACCACCTCGTCTACAACAACGTCTTCGGCATTCAGGCGTGCTCGCTCCGGCTGACCAACGTCTACGGTCCGCGGCAGCTCCTGCGGCACAACCGCCAGGGATTCATCGCCTGGTTCATCCGTCTGGCGATCGAAGATCAGGAGATTCAGATTTACGGCGACGGCACGCAGGTCCGCGATCTGCTGTACGTCGACGACGCCGTCGAGGCGTTCCTGCTCGCCGGTGCGAACGCGGCGTCCGCCGGTCAGGTCTACAACGTCGGCGGCGCCGAGCCGATCTCGCATCGCGATCTGACGACGCTGCTGATCGCACTGGCCGGCACCGGGCGTTACCGCCTGGTGGAGTGGCCGCCGGAGAAGAAGGCGATCGACATCGGGAGTTTCCGTGCCGATTCCTCGCTCATCGGCCGCGCGCTCGGCTGGAAACCACGAGTGATGCTGCGGGAGGGACTGTCGACGACCATCAGGTACTATCGCGAGCACTTGAGCGAATACATCTCCACCGCCCCCGCCAGCACGCTGTGAATACCCGGGCAATTCCCTTCGTCAATCTGCATCCCGACGATGCCGACGCGGTGCGTGAGGCCATCAATCGCGTGCTGACACGCGGCTGGTTCGTCCTGGGGCCGGAGGTCGAGGCCTTCGAGACGGAGTTCGCGGCCGCCGTCGGCGCGCGCTTCGCCGTCGGCGTCGCCAGCGGCACCGACGCCATCTCGCTGCTCTTGCACGCCCTGCACATCGGCACCGGCGACGAAGTGATCGTCCCGGCGATGACCGCAGCCTACACCGCGCTGGCGGTGGTGTCGGCCGGTGCGGTACCGGTGATCGTCGACGTCGATCCCGAGACGCTGACGATCGATCCGGCGGCGTGCGCGGCGGCAATCACGCCGCGGACGAGGGCCATCGTCCCGGTGCATTTGTACGGACAGAGCGCGGCGATGGCGCCGATCACGGCGCTGGCCGAGCGCCACGGCGTGGCGGTGATCGAGGACTGCTGTCAGGCGCACGGCGCCACCTGCGACGGCGCGCCGATCGGCACGCTCGGCGCCGGCGCGGCGTTCAGCTTCTACCCGACGAAGAATCTCGGCGCGATGGGCGACGGCGGAGCGGTGATCACCAACGATGCGGCGCTGGCGGCGCGCGTCCGGCTGCTCCGCAACGGCGGGCAGACCGATCGCTACCACCACGTGGAGGCCGGCGTGAACAGCCGGCTCGACGAGCTGCAGGCGGCGATCCTGCGCGCGCGCCTGCCACGGCTGCCCGCGCTCACGGCGCGGCGGCGCGCGCTCGCCGCGCGCTATCGCGCCGCGCTGTCACCGTCGATCGCCACCATCCGCGAGCGCGACCGCGGACACGTGTATCACCTGTTCCCGATTCGGACCGCGGCGCGCGATGCGCTGCAGCGGCAGCTGCGCGAGTCGGGCATCGAGACGCTCATTCACTATCCGGTGGCGCTCCCCGACCAGGTCGCGTTCGCGCGCTTCCGTCCCGCACCGGCACCGGTCGCGCGGCAGGCCGGCGGTGAGCTGTTGTCGCTGCCACTTCATCCCAGGCTGAGCGACGCGGATCTCGATCGCGTCGCCGCGGCCGTCAACACACTAGAGAGAGGGCGAGTGCTCGCGTGAAAGCGCTGATTACCGGAGGAGCAGGGTTCATCGGATCCCATCTGGCCGAGCGCCTGCTGCAGGCCGGTCACGAGGTCATCGCCCTCGACAACCTGTCGACCGGCGCGATCGAGAACATCACCCACCTGAAGACGCAGCGGGGCTTCTCGTACGTGATCGATACGGTCACCAACGAGCCGGTGGTCGCGGAGCTGATCGATCAAAGCGACGTCGTCTTCCACCTGGCCGCGGCGGTCGGCGTGAAGCTGATCGTCGAGCAGCCGGTCCACACCATCGAGACCAACGTCCACGGCACCGAGGTGGTGCTGAAGCACGCCAACAAGAAGAAGAAGCTGGTGTTCATCGCCTCAACGTCCGAAGTGTACGGAAAGAGCGCGGACGTCCCGTTCCGGGAGGCGGCCGACCTGGTGCTCGGCGCGTCGGCCAAGCATCGGTGGGCATATGCGTGCAGCAAACTGATCGACGAGTTCCTGGCGCTGGCCTATTGGAAAGAGAAAAAGCTACCGGTGGTCGTCGTTCGTCTATTCAATACGGTGGGACCGCGGCAGACCGGCCAGTACGGCATGGTGCTGCCGACCTTCGTGCGACAGGCGATGGCCGGCCACCCGATTACCGTGTTCGGGGACGGCGCCCAGTCGCGCAGCTTCACCTATGTCGGCGACGTCGTCGGCGCGCTGGTGACGCTGGCGCAGGAACCGCGGGCGGTGGGCGAAGTGTTCAACGTCGGCAACACGGGTGAGGTGACGATCGCCGATCTCGCCGCGCGGGTGAAGGCGCTGACCCACAGTCAGTCGCCGATCGTGAAGATTCCGTACGACGAGGCGTACGAGGCCGGCTTCGAGGACATGCCGCGGCGCGTGCCCGACATCTCGAAGATCCGGGACCTCATCGGTTACCAGCCGACGCTGGGGCTGGACGACATCATTCGGAGCGTCATCGAGCACATCCGGCAACGGTAGTTGGTCGCTGGTCGTGTGGAGTTGGTAGACTTGATCGAGGCAGCAAGACCCATGAGCTTCACCAGATTCGCCATCATCGCGGCCGTCGTTGGAATCAGCCTCCTCGGCCATGCCGATCCCGCGGCAGCACAGTCGGTTCGCGTCGAGTTTCGCAACGGCCGGGTCACGTTGAACGCGCAGAACGCGCCGGTGCGGACCATTCTCGCGGAATGGGCACGCGTCGGCCAGACGAAGATCATCAACGGCGAGCGCGTCGGCGGCGCGCCGCTGACGCTCGAGCTGACCAACGTCCCCGAGCGGCAGGCGCTCGACATCATTCTGCGCAACGTCAGCGGTTACATGGCCGGCCCGCGGCCCGCCGCGGTGGCGGTCAGCGCCTCATCGTTCGATCGCATCATGATTCTGCCGACCAGCGCGCCGGCCGTCGCGAGCGCGCAGCCGCGTCCTGGGCCGGTGCAGCCGGTGCAGACGTTCACGCCGCCGCCACCGCAGATCGATCCCGACGATCCCGAAGAAAATCCGCCTGCCGACCAGCAGCCGAATGTACCGACCGACGGCCGCGGCGGCCGTCCGGTGCCGCGCGTGTTCCAGCCGCCGCGGCGCGCGAACGGCGTGAATGGCGCCGGGGCGACGCAACCGTTCCCGCCACAGACGCAGCCCGATCCGGATGACGTTCCGCAGGACGCGCCGGCGCCGGCCGCCAATCCGTTCGGTATCGCTCCCGGCGTCGGTTCGGCGCGTCCCGGCGTGATCACGCCGGTGCCGCAGCAGCCGCAGCCGAACCAGCGGCCGAACGGCGATCCGGAGCCGTAGGCTCAGCGTCCAATTCCCAACGTTCGACCAACCCCAACTCCCAAGACAACGCGTCTTGGGAATTGGAAGTTGGTGTTGCGTTCTCGATTGGGAGTTGCCGAAGTACCATTAGTGCATGTCGGAGATCGACCGCTTCCGGCCCGAGGATCGCCGTGGCGTCGATACGTTGTACCGCCGGACATACGGCGCCGACGCAGCCGAGGCCACGCGACTGCGGTGGGACTGGCAGCATCGGCGCAATCCGTACAATCCGACCGGCGAGCCCGGCATCTGGGTGGCGCGCGAGGGCCCGACCGTGGTCGGCCACTACCCGACGCTGCCGGTACGCGTCTCGCTCAAGGGGATCGAGGTCCAGGGCGCGTGGGGCGCGGATGCACTCGTCGCGCCCGAGCGCGATCGCCAGGGGCTGGGCGAAGCGCTGCTGCGCGCGTGGGATCGGAACAGCGGCGCCGTGCTGACGCTTGGCCTCTCGGCCGAATCGCGGCAGGTGCTCGATCGCCTGCGCTGGCCCGAGTCGCACATCGCGCCCTGTCTGGTGAAGCCGCTGACGCGGCGCGCGCTGCGGCTGCCGCACCTGCCGACGCCGGTCAACCGTTTGATCTCGGCGGTCACCCACCCGTTCGTCCAGGTGGTCTCGCGGTCGCGCCCGCTGCGCGGCGAGTGCGAACCGATTCGCCGCTTCGACAATTCCTTCACCGCGCTGTGGGAACGCCTCGCGCCGAAGTTCGATCTCGCCGTCCGCCGTGACGCGCCGTACCTCAACTGGCGGTACATCGAGCCACCGCACGTGCGCTACTCGATCGTCGCGTTGCGCCGTCAGGGAGAAGTGCACGGGTACGCCGTGTATCGCCATCGCCACGAGCCGCTCGGCCGCGTGACGATGCTGGTGGATTTCCTGGTCGATCCGGCGGACGTCTCGGGGCTGAAGACGCTGCTTCGCTGGGTCGACCGCGCCGCGCGCGCGGAAGACGCGGACAAGGTGCGCTGTTACGCGATGAACGGGGCGTTCCGCCGCGTGCTGCGCGGCAACGGCTATTTCAACGTGAAGTCGACGCTCGAGGTCGCCGTCAAGGTCAACGCCGTGCAGGTGCCGAAAGGGTTCTACGACGACACCGACGGCTGGCACATCACCTACGGCGACTCCGATCAGGATCACTAGCATGACGACTCTCAACGAACAGGTGGGCGCCGACGTCGCGGCGGCGATGAAGGCCAAGGATGCCGGCCGCCTCTCCGCGCTGCGGATGCTCAAGGCGGCGATCATGAACAAGAGCGTCGAGAAGAAGCGCGACCTCGAGGATGCCGAGGTGCTGCAGGTCGTCGCCGCGCTGGTCAAGCAGCGGCGCGACTCGATCGACCAGTTCGCCAAGGCCGGCCGCACCGATCTCGTCGACAAGGAGACGGCGGAGATCGCCGTCCTCGAGCACTACCTGCCGCCGGCGGTCAGCGCCGAGGAGATCGAGGCCGCCGTCGCCGCGGCGATTGCCGAGACCGGCGCCACCTCGGCGAAAGACATGGGCAAGGTGATGAAAGCGGTGATGCCGAAGCTCGCCGGCAAGAACGCCGACGGCCGCGCCGTGAACGAAGCGGTGCGTCGCAAGCTTGGCTGATCCCGCTCCCGCGACCGCGGCGACGCAGACCATCGCGCGATCGGCGTCGTCGGCCGCCGCCGCGACCATCACCAGCCGCATTCTCGGCCTGGTGCGCGAGCAGGTGCTCGCGGCGCGGTTCGGCGCCAGCGACGCGATGGACGCCTACCTCACGGCGTTCCGCATCCCGAACCTCCTCCGCGACCTGTTCGCGGAGGGCTCGATGAGCGCCGCGTTCGTCCCGACTTTCACCCGCCATCTCACCACCGAGGGCAAGGACTCGGCCTTCCGTCTCGGCAACAACGTCATCAACGCGCTGCTCCTGGTCACCGGCGGCCTGGTGCTGCTGGGCGTCGTCTTCGCCGAGCCGCTGGTCACCGCGTACGCCGGCGACTTCGGCAAGGTGCCGGGGAAGCTCGAGCTCACCGTCGAGCTCGCGCGGATCATGACGCCGGTCCTCACCTTCATCGCGCTCGCAGCGGCGCTGATGGGGATGTTGAACTCGCTGCACCACTTCTTCATTCCGGCGCTGTCGCCGGCGATGTTCAACGTCGTCACGATCATCGTCGCGCTCGCGGTGGTGCCGTTCGCCAGGGCCGTCGGCGTGCAGCCGATCACGCTGATCGCCATCAGCACGCTGCTCGGCGGCGTCGCGCAACTCGCCTTGCAGTGGCCGGCGCTCCGCCGTGAGGGATTTCACTACCGGCCGATCCTCGACTGGCGCGACCCGGGACTGCGCCGCATCCTGGTGCTGATGGGACCCGGCACGATCGGCATGGCGGCGACGCAGGTGAACATCTTCGTCAACGTCGTCCTCGCCACGAAGGAAGGCACCGGCGCGGTGTCGTGGCTCAGCTATGCGTTCCGGGTCATGTATCTGCCGATCGGTCTGTTCGGCGTGTCGATCGGGACTGCCGTCCTGCCGGCGGTCTCACGCCATCTCGCGACGCACGATGAGGACGGCGCGCGCGACACCATCGCCAACGGCATGTCGCTGATGATGATGCTCAACATCCCGGCGACCGTCGGCCTGATGGTGCTCGCCGCACCGATCGTCCGTCTGCTGTTCGAGCGCGGGCGATTTACGCCCGCCGACACCGCGGCGACCGCGGTGGCGCTGCAGTTGTACGGCCTGGGGCTCATGGGCTACTCGGTGGTGCGGCTGCTGTCGCCGACGTTCTACGCGCTGGGGATGAACCTGATCCCGGTGCAGGTGAGCATCGTCACCGTGTTGATCAACGCCGTGCTGAATTACACGCTCGCACGACAGGCCGGTCTCGGCTACGCGGGGCTGGCGCTGGGCACGTCGTGCGCGGCGATCTTCAACGGCGTGATGCTGCTCATCCTGCTGCGGCGGCGCCTGCACGGTCTCAATGACGCGCGACTGGTCGCGTCGCTGGCACGAATTGTCGTGGCCACGGCGGTGATGGGACTGGCGGCCTGGGGGCTCAACCTCGGACTCGAGCGTTGGCTGCCGGGCCGGGCTCTCTTCCTGCAGATCCTCAGGCTCGGCGTCGCGGTCGGCGGCTCGCTCGCCGTGCTGGCGGCGGCGGCGCACCTCCTGCACATCAGGGAGTTCCGCGACGGCGTGGCGCTGGTGACCCGACGGTTCTCGCGGCGACGGCAATGACGAAGCGTCCGTTTGGTCTGCATCCGACGGTCTTCGTCCTCGCCAGCACGCACTTCCTCGTCGACGGCTACGGCAACATCCTCGCGCCGCTGCTACCGCTGCTGATTTCCGACCTCGGCCTCACGCTGGCCGCGGCGGGCACGCTGCAGATGTGTTTCCAGCTCGCCAACTCGATGTCGCAGCTTGGCTTCGGCCATCTCGCAGATCGCTGGCGGCCGCGCGCGCTGTTGATCGCCGGTCCGATTGGGGCGATCGCGATCCTGCCGCTCATCGGGCTCGCGCACGACGCGTGGATGCTGGCGCTCGTGCTCGTCGTCGGCGGTCTCGGCGGCGCGGCGTTTCATCCGCCGGCGGCGGCGCTGGTCCACCGCTACTCGGGCGATCGCAAAGGGCTGTCGATGTCGTTTCACATCACCAGCGGCACGCTCGGGCAGGCGATTGCGCCGCTGGCGTTCGCGCCGTTCGTGCAGACGTTCGGACTGCGGGCCACCCCGCTGCTGATCGTGCCGGCGCTGGCGCTGCTCGCCGGCGTGCTGCTGCGACGTGTTCCGCCCGTTGATCGCCTGCAGGATTACGACAGCACGTCCGGATTTTCGGCATTGCGTCCGTACGCGACGCCGCTCTCGCTGCTCTACTTCATTGTTGTGTTGCGAACGCTGACAGCGACGAGCTTCTCGACCTTCGTGCCGGTGATGCTGACGCGCCACGGCTGGACGCTCGCAGAGGCCGGCACGGCCGCGTCGGCGTACCTCGTCGCCGTCGGACTCGGTGGCTTCATTGGCGGACCGCTCGCAGACCGGTACGGACCACGGCGGATCATCGTCGCTTCGCTGGTGTTCGCCGTGCCGTTTCTCGCCGCGGCACCTTCGCTGTCGGGGCGTATGTTCGTAGCTGTGCTGGCGATCGGCGGATTTCTGCTGCAGTCGACGCTGCCGGTGAACGTCACCTTTGCCCAGATGATCGCCCCGATCAGCGCGGCCACGGTGTCGTCGCTGATGATGGGCTTCGCCTGGGGAACCGGTGCGCTGAGCGTGCCGTTCGTGGGCATGCTCGCCGACCGTATCGGAATCGAGCGGGCGCTGACCGCGATGGCATTTCTTCCGCTGGTCGCGGCGGTCCTCGCTCTGCCGCTGCCACGCGGCGGCCATCACGATTTTCCGCCACGGCCGTCAGAAATTCTCACGCCCGAAAGCCCGGGTACGGATGTTGCTCGATCGCGGTGAGATAGGACAGACTGAGTCGATGCGATCTCGCTACCCGTCGGCGTCGAACTTTGCGTACCAGTTCGGACCGGGTCCGCTGACGCCTGCCATCAAGATCCTGATCGCGGCGAACGTCGGCGTGTTCCTGGCGGACTGGTTGATCGGCCGGGTGGTCGGAGGAGGAACCTGCGCCAACGGTGGCGGCCTGCTGTGCCCGTGGTTCGGCCTGACTCCGGTCGCCGTTGTCCAGGGCTTCAAACTCTGGCAGCTGGTCACCTATCTGTTCCTGCATGCCGGCATCGGCCACATCCTGTTCAACATGCTCGCGCTCTGGATGTTCGGCGTGGAGCTCGAACGCACGTGGGGGACCAAGTTCTTCGTCAAGTACTACTTCGTCACCGGCGTGGGCGCGGGTCTCATCTCGGTGCTGCTGGCGCTGACACCGTTTGGCCGCGCGGCGTACTCGATTCCGACCGTCGGCGCGTCGGGCGCGATCTACGGGCTGCTGCTCGCGTACGCGCTGTACTTCCCGAACCGGCCGATCTACATGTACATGGTCATCCCCATTCCCGCGAAATATTTCGTGATGATCATGGGAGCGATTGCCTTCCTCGCCGCCGCCGACGGCGCCGGCAGCGGCGTCGCCCACGTCGCGCATCTCGGTGGTCTGGTCGTCGGCTACTTGTATCTCAAGGGCGGGCGCGCGAACTTCAACATCCTGTCCGAGATTCAGTACCGCTACTTGAAGTGGAAGATCAACCGGATGCGGCGCAAGTTCGACGTCTATTCAGGCGGCCGCAGCGCCGACGACGTCAATCGACGGGTTCACTAGCGTTCGAACGGCTGCAGACTACTCCCCGTCCAGCCAATCTCTCCTGATCGGGCTGAAGACGTCGAGCTCGAAGGTATCGTCCAGCGCTTCGGCCTGGTGCGGCGTCCACGCTGCGATGTGCAGCACTTCCCCCTCGCGCACGATGATTTCCTCGCCGTCGACCAGGTAGCGCAACGCGCCCTGCAGCACGTAGGTCATCTGCTCGCTCTCATGCGTATGCATCGGCACCAGCGCGCCGCGCTTCATGTAGATCTGCGCGAGCATCTCGCGCTCGCCGGCGATGATCTTCTGCGAGATCATCTCGGTGACCTTCTCGAGCGAGATCTCGTCCCATCGATGCAGTCGAGCAGGCATGGGTGGTTGACTCGGAGTCGGGATACGAATAGGGGATAGGGATACCCCGCCCCCGAATAGTGACATAATTTGCCACGTCATGAAGGGGTCGACCGTCGCCCACGGCGGGGACTCGCGCGCCGCGGTGAAGGCCCGCGGCGAGCACGAGGGGCTCACCCGCGAAGAGTTGATCGCCGCCTATCGACTGATGCTGCTGTCGCGCAAAGTCGATGACAAGGAGATTCAGCTCAAGAACCAGAGCAAGGCCTTCTTCCAGATCAGCGGCGCCGGCCACGAGGCGATTCTCGTCGCCGCCGGCATGCACCTGCGGGCCGGCTACGACTGGTTCTTTCCCTACTACCGCGATCGCGCGCTGTGTCTGACGATCGGCATGACGCCGCTCGAGATGCTGCTCGCGTCGGTCGGCGCCAAGGACGATCCGAACAGCGCCGGCCGCCAGATGCCGTCGCACTGGGGACACCGCCGGCTCAACATCCCGTCGCAGAGCAGCTGCACCGGTACACAGTGCCTGCACGCCGTCGGCTGCGCGGAAGCCGGCGTCATCTACCGCCGCGTCGAGCAGATTCCCGATCGCGAGAGCCTCTATCACGAGGACGAAGTCGTCTACGTGTCGATCGGCGACGGCGCCACCAGCGAAGGGGAGTTCTGGGAATCGTTGAACACCGCCTGCACGCGCCGGCTGCCGGTGGTCTTCATGGTCGAAGACAACGGCTACGCGATCTCGGTGCCGGTCGAAGTGCAGACGCCGGGCGGCGACATCTCCCGCGTCGTCGACGGCTTCCCGGGGCTGCGGGTGTTCCGCTGCGACGGCACTGACTTCCTGGCCAGCTATCGCACGATGCGGGAGGCCGTGGCCCACGCCCGTGACGGCCAGGGGCCGGTGCTCGTGCACGCCACGGTCATCCGTCCGTATTCGCACTCGCTGTCCGACGACGAGAAGCTGTACAAGACGGCGATCGAGCGCGAGGCGGAGGCGCGACGCGATCCGCTGCTGCGGATGCGCAGCTACCTGCAGTCGGAGGGTCTCGCCACCGACGAGGACTTCGCCGACATCCTCGCGTCGGTCGAGCGTGAAGTCAATCAAGCTGCGGAGCAGGCGCTCGCGGCGCCGAAGCCGGAGCCGGACACCGCGACGGATTTCGTCTTCTCCCCCGATGTCGATCCGACGTCATCGGAATTCGCGACCGAGCCGCGCCGCAGCAGTCCACCCGAGACGATGGTGGCGGCGATCAACACGACGCTGAAGGACGAGATGGCCCGCGAGCCGCGCATCGTCGTGTTCGGCGAAGACGTCGCCGATGCCAGCCGCGAGGAAGCGCTGGCGACGGTGACCGGCAAGGGCGGCGTGTTCAAGGTGACGCACGGCCTGCAGCGGCTCTATGGCAGCGACCGCGTGTTCAACTCGCCGCTGGCGGAAGCGAACATCATCGGCCGCGCCGTCGGCATGGCGCTGCGCGCCATCAAGCCGGTGGTCGAAATCCAGTTCTTCGACTACATCTGGCCCGGCTTCATGCAGATTCGCGACGAGCTGTCGATGATGCGCTACCGGTCGGGCAACAACTGGTCGTGCCCGGTCGTCGTCCGCGTCCCGATCGGCGGCTACCTGCGCGGCGGCGCGCCGTACCACAGCCAGTCGGCGGTGGCGATCTTCGCGCACACGCCGGGCCTGCGCATCGTTTTCCCGTCGAACGCTCAGGACGCCGCCGGCCTGCTGCGCACCGCGATCCGCTGCGACGATCCGGTGATCTTCCTCGAGCACAAGCATCTCTACCGGCAGCCGTACAACAAGGGACCGTACCCGGGGCCCGACTACACCGTGCCCTTCGGCCGCGCGTCGGTCGTTCGCGACGGCCGCGACGTCGTCGTGTTCACCTGGGGCGCGCTCGTTCAGCGATCGCTGCTCGCCGCACAGCAGGCGGAGAAGGACGGCATCAGCGCCGCGGTCGTCGATCTGCGCTCGATCATCCCCTACGACTGGGAAACGATCGCCGCCTACACGCAAAAGACCAACCGCGTGGTGATCGCGCACGAGGATCAGCTGACCGCCGGTTTCGGCGCCGAGATCGCCGCGCGCATCACCGAGGAGCTGTTCGAGTTCCTCGATGCGCCGATCAAGCGCGTCGCGGCGAAGGACAGTCCGGTCGCCTATGCGCCGGTCCTCGAGGAAACGATCCTGCCGGGATCGGCCGACGTCCTGAAGGCCATCCGGGCAGCGGCCGCGTACTGATGACCGGAATGGGCCGCCTAAAGGCGGCCCCTACGTACGGCGGTTTCGGTAGGGGCCGCCTTCAGGCGATCCTTCGGCACGGTTTTCATAAGCACGGTTTTCGTAGGCACGGTCTTCGTGGGGCCCGCCTTCAGGCGATCCGTCGGCACGGTTTTCGTACGCACGGTCTTCGTGGGGGCCGCCTTCAGGCGGCCCTGCTTGCCTTGATCGTCATCTCGACCACCTCGCTCTCGGCGCTGCGCGTCGAGACGCTGCGCTCGGTCGCCGCGCTTCCGCCGCACATCGTCGGGCAGTTCGAGGAGCCCGCGAGCTTCGTGCAAGCGGCCACCGGTATCTATTACGTGTTCGACCGGCGCGGCCACCGCGTCTACACGATCGGCCCCGACATGGCGGGCGTGCGCAAGGCGGTCGACATCGGCCAGGAACGGGGGCGCATTCTGCTGCCGGTCGGATTCGACGTTGCTGCCGACGGATCGTTCGCGGTCGCCGACGTCCCGGGCCGGCAGCGGGTCCAGCTGTTCGATGTGGGCGGCAGTCTGCGTGGCGGCTTCTTCCTTCCCGGCCAGCCGACCGCGCTCGTCAGCATCGGCAACGTCACGCTGAACGGCCTCGCCTCGATTCGTCTCGCCGGCGACCGGCTGCTCATGAGCCATCCCGAGAGCGGCTCGCTCTTCACCGTCTACTCGCTGACCGGCTATCCGTGGCGCAGCTTCGGCCGGCTGCGCGAGACCGGGTTCGAGCAGGATCGCGACGTCCACAATGCGATGAATGCCGGTGTGCCGCTGGTCGATCCGCACGGCGGCTACTACTTCGTCTTCCTCGCCGGCCGGCCGGCGTTCCAGAAGTACGACGCCGCCGGCAGGCTGCTGTTCGAACGCCACATCGAAGGCGTGGAGCTCGACACCTTCGTCGCCGCGCTGCCCACCCGCTGGCCGACACGGCGGATCGACAATCGCGAGTTGCCGCTCGTCACGCCGACCATCCGCACCGCGGCGGTCGATGCGCACGGCCAGCTGTGGATCTCGCTCACCGTGCCGTTCACCTACGTCTACGATGCAAGCGGTGACAAGATCCGGACGATCCAGTTCATGGCGGCCGGCCCGGTGGCGCCGACCAGCCTGTCGTTCTCGCCGTCGGGCCGGCTGCTCGTGACGCCGGGATGTTTCGAATTCGACCCCGGCGGGTCCGCTGACCGACGGGACGGTGCCGGACCCGCCCTACGTACACCCTGACACTGCGTGCTGACTGCCGCTCACCTCACTCGCCGCTTTGGCCCGCGCGTCGCGGTCGACGACGTGAGCTTCACCCTGGCGCGGGGCGAGATCTTCGCGCTGCTCGGCCCCAACGGCGCCGGCAAGACGACGACCCTGCGCATGCTGGCGGGGCTGATCGATCCGTCGTCGGGCGCGGTGGAGATCGACGGCACAGCGGTCGATCGTCATGAAGCGTCCAGGCTCCGCTCCCGCGTCGGGTTTCTCACGGAGGCGCCCGGTCTCTGGGATCGTATGAGCGTGCGCGACAACCTGCTGATCTACGCGCGCCTCCATGGGCTGCCCGAGCCGGAGCGCGCCGTCGACGACTCGTTGGCGCTCTTCGAGATCCGCGATCGCGCAGCGGATCCCACCGCGGAGTTGTCGAAGGGGCTGAAGCAGCGCGTCGCGCTCGCGCGCACGCTGCTGCATCACCCCGACATCATCCTGCTCGACGAGCCGACGTCCGGCCTCGACCCCGAGAGCGCGCGCGAAGTGCGCGAGCTGATCCTTGGCCTGCGGGCAGACCACCGCGCGGTGGTACTCTCGACGCACAACCTCGACGAAGTCAGCCGGGTCGCCGATCGCGTCGCGGTGCTGCGGGCGAAGCTGATCGCGGTGGATACGCCGGCAGCGCTCAGGGCGCGGCTCTTCGGCACGACACTGCGCATTACGATGACCGGAGCGGCGGCGCCGTATGTGAGCGTCCTGAGCGACCTCGACGCCGCCAGCGTCACGGCGAACGGTCCTTCATTGGTGATTCAAATGCGGGCCGGATCGCCCGCGGTTCCAGCGATCGTCCGCCGCCTCGTCGAGGCCGGCGCGAGCATCGAATCGGTGGCTCCAGAAGTGCCGCCGCTCGAGGAGGTCTACATCAGGCTGCTGGCACAAGCCGACGGGGGTCCCACATGACCCGCATTCGCGCGCTCCTGATGAAGGAGCTGATGGACGTGCGGCAGAATCCCGGCGTGTTCCTGCCGGCGATCATCGCCGGCGGCGCGGCCATCATCCTCCCCTTCGTGATCGCGATCATCGTCCCCTCGTTCACCGGCGAGCGGCTGTCCGAGTCGGGCGATTTCCAGGTGGCGATCGACATGTACCGCCAGCAGCCCGACGCGCTGTCGCTCGACGCCGAGGGCGCGATCCAAGCGTGGCTGTTCCAGCACTTCCTGTTGCTGCTGGTGGTGTTGCCGATCACCGGCTCGACCTCGGTCGCCGCGCACAGCGTGATCGGCGAAAAACAGTCGCGAACGCTCGAGCCGCTCCTCGCGACCCCGATCACCACCTTCGAGTTGCTGACCGCCAAGGTGCTCGGCGCCCTCATCCCCGGGCTCCTCGCAACGGCGGCTTGCTACGTGTGCTACGTCGTGGCCGTCGCCTGGCTGGCACGGCCCGGAGTGTTCTGGATGCTGCTGACGTCGCGATCGCTGGCGATCGTCTTCTTGCTCGGGCCGCTGGCGACGCTGGCGGCGCTGCAGCTCGCCGTCTGCGTGTCGTCCCGCGTCAACGACCCGCGGACTGCGCAACAGATCGGCGCGCTCGTGGTGCTGCCGATCGCCGGCCTGCTGATGATCCAGCTGACCGGCATGCTGCTGGTGAGGGCACCGCTGCTGCCGGTCTTCACCGCGGCGCTGGTGGTGTTGAACGCAGTGCTGATGAGAATCGGGATCGTGCTCTTCGCTCGCGAGTCCATCCTCACGCGTTGGCGCTGAGGTCAACGCCCAGCGTTGGCTGCTTGGGAGTTCCTAGTACGCCGGCGAGAACCAGCCCGCCGCCCAGAACATCAGGACGCCCAGGACCATCAGCACGATCGCCATGCTGAGATAAGCCCGTCGTCCCCGCCTCAACAGACGCATGTTCGCCACGTCGACCTCCTCCACCCCATCGACTGCAACGCACATGCCTCGGCGGACCGGCTGAAGCCGCGCACGCGGGATCCAGCTAAAGCCGGACACTACGAAGGGAGGGCCGAGGGCCGGCTAAAGCCGGCCCCTACGTACCGAGGGTTTGTACCCGAGCGTCGTACCCGCGGGTCGTACCCCGAGCGTCGTACCCGCGGGTCGTACCCCGAGGGTCGTACCGAGGGTCGTACCGAGGGTCGTACGTAGGGGCCGCCTTTAGGCGGCCCAACGCCGAGCGTCGTACCGGAGGGTCTTACCCGAGCGTCGTACCGGAGGGTCGTACCCCAGCGTCGTACCCGAGGGTCGTACGTAGGGGCCGCCTTTAGGCGGCCCAAACGCGCGGCCCAGGGCGGCCCTGCGCTACGATCCTCAGCCGTGACCAGCTCAGCACAGCACGAATGCGGGCGCCTGAGAGAAGTCGTGCTCAAGCATCCGCGCGAGGCATTCGTTGATGCCGCAACGGTCGAGGCGCAATGGCGCGCGCTCAACTTCACCGCCGCGCCCGACCTGTCCCGTGCCTTCGCCGAATACGACCGCTTCGTCGAGCTGATCTCGTCGACCGGTGCCGAGATCCGGTTCCTGCCGCGCGACGATCGCACGACGCTCGATTCGATTTACGTCCGCGACGCGTCGTTCGCCTGCGATGACGGCATCATCCTCTGCGCGATGGGCAAGCCGCTGCGAAGCGCGGAGCCGGGCGCACAGGGCGAGGTGTTCCAAGCCTCCGGCAATCCGAGCCTTCGTATCGCCGGTCACGTCGAGGCTCCGGGTCGACTCGAAGGCGGCGACATCTTCTGGCTCGACACCCGTACGGTTGCCGTCGGGCTCGGCTACCGCACCAACCTGGCCGGCATCGAGCAGCTTCGCGCGATTCTCGGCAACGAGGTCGACGAGCCGATCGTCGTGCCGCTGCCGCACTGGCGCGGCGAGGGCGACGTGATGCACCTGATGTCGCTCATCAGCCCCGTCGCCGACGATCTGGCCGTCGTCTACTCGCCGCTGCTACCGGTCCCGTTCCGGCAGCAGCTGCTGGCGAGAGGCCTCACGCTGATCGAGGTCCCGCACGACGAGTTCGAGACGATGGGGACGAACGTCCTCGCGCTGGCGCCCCGCCACTGCCTGATGGTGGCGGGCAACCCGTGCACGCGCCGCGCGCTCGAGCGCGCCGGCGCCGAGGTGCTCGAGTACGAGGGGCGCGAGATCAGCCTGAAAGGCGGCGGCGGCCCGACCTGCCTGACGCGGCCCGTGCGGCGAGACGTGGGAGACTGAAGCGTGATTCATTCCGTGACGGTCCTCGGCGCCGGCGTGATGGGTGCGCAGATCGCCGCGCACTTCGCCAATGCCGGCGTGCCCGCGCTGCTGCTGGACCTGAGCGCGCCGGCGGCCGCCGACGGCCTGAAGAAGGCGCGCGCACTCAAGCCCGATCCGTTCTTCACCCCCGACGCGGCGAGCCTCATCGAAACGGCCAGCTTCGACGACGGGCTGCCGCGGCTGCGCGAGGCCGACTGGATCATCGAAGCCGTCGTCGAACGGATCGACGTCAAGCGCGATCTGCTGGCGAAAGTCGATGCCGCGCGCCGGCCTGGATCGATCGTCAGCTCGAACACGTCGGGGATTCCGATCGCCGCGCTTGCGGCAGGGCGCAGCGACGACTTCCGGAAGCACTGGCTCGGCACGCACTTCTTCAACCCCCCGCGCTACCTTCGGCTGCTCGAGATCATCCCGACCGGCGAGACCGATCGCGCGGTGATCGATCGCGTCAGCGAATTCGCCGATCACCGTCTCGGCAAAGGCGTGGTCATCGCCAAGGACTCGCCCAATTTCATCGGCAACCACCTGGCGCTCTACGGCATGGCGAGAGTGTTGGCGACGGTGGCCGCGGGCGAGTACACGATCGACGAGGTCGACGCGATCACCGGCCCGCCGATCGGCCGGCCGAAAAGCGCGACGTTCCGCACGCTCGACCTCGCCGGCGTCGACGTCGTCGGCAACGTCGTCCGCAACCTGCACGAACGAATCGCCGACCAACGGCTGCGGGCGTCGTTCTCGCTGCCGCCCTTCGTCGAGGCGATGCTGGCGCGCGGGATGACCGGCGACAAGGCGGGGCAAGGCTTCTACCGCCGCGTGAAGCGCGACGACGGCCAGTCCGACATCCTCACCCTGGATCCGGCGACGCTCGAGTACCGGCCGCGCCAGGCGGTCAGGCTGCCGAGCCTCGAATCGTCGCGGGCGATCAACAACACCGCGGAGCGGATACGCGCGCTCTTTCGCGGCCAGGATCGCGTCGGCCAGTTTCTCCGCGACACGCTGGCGCCCAGCCTCGTCTACGTGGCGCGCGTCGCTCCCGAGATCGCCTACTCGATCGACGACGTCGATCGCGTCATGCGCTGGGGCTTCGGCTGGGAGCTGGGACCATTCGAGCTGATCGACGCGATCGGCATTCAGGACGTGCTCGCCGCGGCTCGCGATACGGCGCCCGACCTGCTCGAGGGCGCCACCCCGCGGCTGCTGCAGGAACGGCTCGACGCCGGCCGCAACACCGTTCGCGATGCCCCTCTGGCGCCGGCAGCGCCGGGCCTGGAAATCCTCCGATCGGCGAAGGAGCGCAGCCGCATCGTGCAGCACAACTCCGGCGCGAGCCTCGTCGATCTCGGCGACGGCGTGCTGTGCGTCGAGTTCCACTCGAAGATGAACGCCATCGGTGGCGACACGATCGAGATGCTGCAGGCTGGCGTCCGCGAGGCGAGCCGTGGCTTCACCGCGCTCGTCGTCGGCAACGACGACGTGAACTTCTCCGCCGGTGCGAACCTGATGCTCGTCCTCCTCGAGGCGCAGGAGGAGAACTGGGACGAGATCGATCTGATGGTCCGCACGTTCCAGCAGGCAACGATGGCGCTGCGATACGCGGACGTCCCGGTCATCGTCGCGCCGGGTGGGATGGCGCTCGGCGGCGGCTGTGAGATCGCGCTGCACGCGGATCGGGTGCAGGCCGCGGCCGAATCCTATATCGGGCTGGTCGAAGTCGGCGTCGGACTGATTCCCGCCGGCGGCGGAACGAAGGAAATGGTGGCCCGGGCGGCCGAGCAGACGTCTGCCGGGCAGGATCTGCTGCCGTCGATCCAGCCTGCGTTCGAGACGATCGGCTTTGCCCGCGTGTCGACCAGCGCCAGCGAGGCGCGCAAGCTTGGTTACCTCAGGCCGGTCGACGGCGTCACTATGAACAGGGAGCGATTGATCGCCGACGCCAAGGCGCGAGCTCGGCAGCGCGCGGCCGAGGGCTATCAGCCGCCGGTGCGGCGCGCCGCCGTGCGCGTCGGCGGCGATGCCGTTCTCGCGCCGCTCAAGCTCGGCATCCACCTCGCCTGGCGCGCCGGCCGCATCAGCGATCACGATGCCTTGATCGGGCGCAAACTGGCGACGATCATGGCGGGAGGGCTGCTGCCCCATCCGACGACGGTCAGCGAGCAACACCTGCTGGATCTGGAGCGCGAGGCGTTCCTCAGCCTCATGGGCGAGCGCCGGACGCTGGAACGAATCCAGCACACGCTGAAGACGGGCAAGCCGCTGAGAAACTGAGCCATGAAGATCGTCGACGCCGGGCAGGGAGCGCCAGTCGTGCTCGTTCCCGGCATCCAGGGACGCTGGGAGTGGATGACGCCGGCGGTCGACGCGTTGTCGCGGCGGGCCCGCGTCATCACCTTCTCGCTCGCGGACGAACCGACAGCAGCCTGGTCGTTCGATCCGGCATCCGGGTTCTCCAGGTACGTGCGGCAGGTGATGGAAGCGCTCGACATGGCGCACATCGGGCGGGCGGCTGTCTGCGGCGTTTCCTACGGCGGGCTGATCGCCGCAGCCTTCGCCGCTCGTCATCCGGAGCGCGTCGGCTCGCTGATCCTCGATTCGGCCGTGCCGCCCACCTGGCGGCCCGACGCGCGCGTCCGGTTCTACCTTCGCGCGCCGCGACTGCTGTCGCCGCTGTTCTGTGTCGGTTCGCTGCGGCTCTTCCCGGAGTTCGTGGCCGCAAGCTCCGGGACGATGGCGGCAGTCGCCTCGGCGATCCGGCACGGCGCCAACGCGCTGCGCCATCCGTTTTCGCCGGGACGCATGGCTCGTCGCGTCCGGCTGCTCGAGGGCCTCGACCTGCGCGACGAGCTCGCGCGGGTGAACATCCCGACGCTCGTGCTCACCGGCGAGCCGTCGCTCGATCGCGTGGTGCCGGTCGAAATGACCGCCGAGTACCTGACAATGTGGCCGCACGCCCGCGCCGGAACGCTGGCGCGCACCGGCCACCTCGGGTTGATCACGAAACCCGACTTGTTCGCCGAGACCGTCATGGCGTTCGTGAACGAGACGGAGCAGACCGAAGAGAGGAGACGGATTGGCTGAAGACGTGGGGGCCGCCTTCAAGCGGCCCGATGCCATTCGCGAGATCCCTGGCGCAGTCGGACCCTGTGAGGTGCTGATCGAGAAGCCGGCGGGCACGCCGCGCGCCGCGGTCGTCTTCGCGCATCCGCTGCCGACCGGTGGTGGGACGATGCACACCAAGGTGGTGTTCCAGGGCGCCAAGGCGCTCGCCCGCATCGGCTGCGTCGTCCTGCGATTCAACTTCCGCGGCGTCGGCCGCAGCGCCGGCGAGTGGGACGAAGGGCGCGGCGAGCTGGATGACTTTCGCGCGGCGCTCGACTTCATGAGCCACGAGTATCCGAACCTCGAGCTGTGGGCCGCGGGCTTCTCCTTCGGCTCCTATGTCGCGTGGTCGGTCGGCGCGACCGACGATCGCGTTTGCACGCTGGTGGCCATTGCGCCGCCGGTGGACAAGTGGACCTTCCCGCCCGAGGTCTTTACCTCGGCGAAGCCGAAGTTCATCATCCACGGCGAGGGCGACGAGCTCATCCCGCTCAAGACCGTGCGCGAGTTCTACGCGCGGCTGCCGGAGCCGAAAGAGCTGATCGAGATCGATCGCGCCAACCATCTCTTCGATGGCCAGGCGAGCGAAGTGGGCGACGCACTCGAAGATCTGCTGGCAGGCTTCTCATGCAGGGCGCAGTAATCGTCGCCGCGGCGCGGACACCGGTCGGCAAGGCACCGGGCGGATCGCTGCGTACCGTGCGGCCCGACGAGATGGCCGCGACGGTGATTGCGGAGACCCTGCGCCGTGCGCCGGGTCTCTCGCCGGCCGAGATCGACGACGTGATCCTCGGCTGCGCGATGCCGGAGGCGGAGCAGGGGCTGAACGTCGCGCGGATCGCCAGCCTGCGCGCCGGCGTGCCGGTCGGCGCGTCCGCGGTCACGATCAATCGCTTCTGCTCGTCGGGTCTGCAGGCGATTGCCTACGGCGCCGAGCGGATCATGTGCGGCTTCGCCAACGCGGTCATTGCCGGCGGCACCGAGTCGATGAGCCTCATCCCGATGGGCGGGAACAAGATCTCGCCGAACCCGGCGCTCGTCGACAGCTACCCGGACGTGTATCTCAGCACCGGCCTGGTGGCCGAGAACCATGCGCGCGAGAACGCCATCGGTCGCGAAGAACAGGATGCCTTTGCGCTGCGCAGCCATCAGCGAGCGATTGCCGCGATCGAGGCCGGACGCTTCAACGACGAGATCGTCCCGCTGACGTTCAATATCGTTCCGGCGGGTCCGCTCGAATCACTGGCGCGGAACCCGCCCTACGAATCGGGAGTACGTGGGGCAGGTCCGGCACCGGCGTCAGCACAAGCCGACCCGCCGGTCCAATCGATCACGTTCGCCCAGGACGAAGGACCGCGCCGCGATACGTCGATGGCGGCGCTCGGCAAACTGCGCCCTGCGTTCCACGTTGCCGGCACGGTGACCGCCGGCAACTCGTCGCAGACCAGCGACGGTGCCGCCGCGGTGATCGTCACGTCGGCTGACTTCGCGAAGCAGCACTCGCTGACGCCACTGGCCCGCTTCGTCGCCTTCGCCACCGCCGGCGTCGAGCCGGAGCGGTTCGGGATCGGCCCGGTACCGGCGATCCGCAAGGTGCTGAAGCTCGCCGGCCTCACGCTCGACCAGATCGATCTGATCGAGCTGAACGAGGCGTTCGCCGCGCAGGTGCTCGCCTGCCTGCGCGAGCTGCCGATCGATCCCGACCGCCTGAACGTCAACGGCGGCGCGATCGCGCTCGGCCATCCGCTTGGCTGCACCGGCGCGAAGCTCACGGCCACGCTCCTCTACGAAATGCGGCGACGGCAGTCGAAGTACGGCATGGTGACGATGTGCGTGGGCGGCGGGATGGGCGCCGCCGGAATCTTCGAGGCGATATGACCACGACGCAGACCGCGGCCAAGGGCGGCACCTGGCTGATCGACGAGGCGGCCGGCGAGATCTTCACGCCGGAAATGCTCACCGACGAGCATCGTCTGATGGGACGCACCACCGACGAGTTCGTCGAAGGCGAGGTGCTGCCGGTGCTCGATCGCCTCGAGCAAAAAGACTGGGCGCTGGCACGGACGCTCATTCACCGCTGCGGTGAGCTGGGGCTGCTTGGCGTCGACGTGCCCGAAGCCTACGGCGGCCTGGACCTCGACAAGACGTCGTCGATCGTCGTCGCCGAACACATCGCGCGTTCGGCCTCGTTTGCCACCACCTTCGGCGGCCAGACCAATCTCTCGGCGCTGCCGATCGCGCTCTTCGGCACCGAGGATCAGAAGCAGCGCTACCTGCCGGGCCTGGTGACCGGCGAGATCGTCGGCGCCTACGCCCTGAGCGAGTCCGGCTCGGGCTCCGATGCGCTCGCGGCGCGAACGCGCGCCACGAAGCAGCCGGACGGAAGCTGGCTGCTCAACGGCGAGAAGATGTGGATCACCAACGGCGGGTTCGCCGACCTGATCATCGTCTTCGCCCGCGTCGACGGCGAGCACTTCACCGCCTTCCTCGTCGAGCGGGCATTCCCCGGCGTCAGCTCCGGCAAGGAAGAGCACAAGATGGGCCTGCACGGCTCGTCGACGACGCCGATCATTCTCCAGGATGCGAAGGTACCCGCCGGTAACGTGCTCGGCGAGGTCGGCAAGGGACACAAGGTCGCCCTCAACACGCTGAACTTCGGCCGGCTCAAGCTCGGCGCGATGTGCACCGGCGGCTGCCGCACGGCCGTCGGTCACGCGGCACGCTACGCCGCGACGCGGAAGCAGTTCGGCCAGCCGATCGCCGCGTTCGGCGCGATCAAGCTGAAGCTCGGCGAGATGACCGCCCGCACCTACGCCGCCGAGAGCCTGGTCTATCGGACGACCGGCCTCGTCGACAACGCGTTGTCGCTGCTGGGCGCACAGGATCGCGGCGCCGCGGTGGCCCGCGTCTTCGAAGAGTTCGCGATCGAGGCGTCGATGGCCAAGGTCTGCGGCAGCGAGACGGTCGACTACGTGCTCGACGAGAACGTCCAGATTCACGGCGGCAACGGGTTCGTGGCTGATTACCCCGCCGAGCGCTCCTACCGCGACGCGCGCGTCAACCGCATCTTCGAGGGGACCAACGAGATCAACCGGCTGCTGATTCCCGGCATGCTCATTCGCCGGGCGCTCAAGGGCGAGATCGGTCTGATCCCGGCCGCACGGCGCCTGCAGGACGAGGTGCTCTCGCCATCGCCGGCAGCTGTTCCTGCCGGCGATCGCGCACCACTCGATGACGAGCTGCGCGCCGTCGCCGCGTTCAAGAAGGTCGGGTTGATGGTGCTCGGCACGGCGATGCAGACCTACGGTGAAGCGCTCAACGATCAGCAGGAAGTGCTCGGCTATGCCGCCGACATCCTGATTGATACGTATGCGGCGGAGAGCGCGGTGCTGCGGGCCAGGCAGGCGGTTGCCGCGCGCCACCCGGTGGCAGCGCTGCACGAGGCCGCGGCGCGCGTGTTCGTCAACGATGCCGCCTTCCGCGTCGAAGCCGCGGCGAAGAGCGCGTGTGCGGCGATGGCCGACGGCGACACGTTGCGGACGCTGCTCGCGGCGCTGCGGCGCGTCCTCAAGGTCAACCCGGTGAACACCGTCGCGCTGCGGCGGCAGCTGGCCGAGGCGGTGACGGCGCGCGGCGGGTATATCCTTAACCTGTGAGGTTGTCGGTGCAAGCCTGGGTTGTCGTGATCCTCATCGCGGTGGCCGCCTGTTCGTCCGGTCCTGGAGCGCCTGAGAGCGGCGGCGATTACGTCAAGGAAGTGGAGTCGGCCCGCCAGATCCGCCAACGCTACATGCGCGAGGATCCCGAATCGCCGGTCCCGCCCGAGAAGCGCAACGTCCTCCTGCCGCTCCGCTATTACGCCCCCGATCCGAGCTTCCGCGTTCCGGCCGTGCTCCAGCTCTCGGACAACCGGCCGGTATTCGAGATGCCGACGTCCACCGGCACGATCCGCAAGATGCAGCTCGTCGGGTCGCTCGAGTTCACGCTCAAGGGTCAGCCGATGCGCCTCGGCGCCTTCGTCGAGAACGGCACGCAGAAGATCGAAACGCTGTTCGTGCCCTTCGCCGATCAGACGACCGGCAAGGAAACCTACTCGGCGGGCCGCTACCTCGATCTCCATCCGACCGCGACCGGGCTCTACACCATCGACTTCAACGACGCCTACAACCCGAGCTGCGCCTACAGCGAGCGCTACGAGTGCCCGTATCCACCGCCCTCCAACCGGTTGAAGCTCGAGATCACCGCGGGCGAGAAGGCGCCGGCAGCATGAGCGGCGATCTGCAGGCCATCGTCTTCGACTTCGACGGCGTCATCGCCAACAGCGAGCCGCTCCATCTGCGTGCGTTCCAGCTGGCCCTGGCGGAGGAAGGCATCGAGCTCAGCGCCGCCGAGTACTATCAGCGCTACCTCGGATTCGACGACGTCGGGATGTTCAGGGCGCTTGCGGCCGACCGGCACGTCGCCATGAGCGACCGGCACATCACCTCGCTGGTGGCACGCAAGGGCATGAAGATGCAGGCGCTGATGCACGAAGGCTCGGTGCTCTTCCCCGGTGCGCGCGAGTTCATCCGCGAGGCCGCGGCCCGGGTGCCGATTGCCATCGCCTCCGGCGCGCTGCGCCACGAGATCGACGAGATCGTCGGCGCCGCCGGAGTGGCCGACCTCTTCGCCGCCATCGTCGCGGCCGGCGATACACCAGAGAGCAAGCCGTCGCCGGCGCCGTACCTGCTGGCCTTCGAGAAGCTGCGGCAGCATGCGGGCCCCCAGCTCGATCCCCGGCGGTGCGTGGCGATCGAAGACTCGCGCTGGGGACTCGAGTCGGCGCGCGGCGCCGGGCTGCGGTGTGTCGGCGTGACCAACAGCTATCCGGCCGGCGAGCTCAACGGCGCCGAGATGGTGGTCGAGGGCCTGGGGACGCTGACGCTGGCAGCCCTCGATCGGTTGTGCGCCAACGGGTCCCCTTCGCCGGGGCTACGGGGCCCGAGTGCGTCATGAAGAAGGATCTGGTTGCCGCGCTCCTTGCCGCCACCAACGCGCCAGGCACCGCGCTCGCGCCTGCGGCGCTGGCGATCGCACGCATCGAGTATCCGCGCCTCGACGCGGAGCGCTACCTCGCCCGCCTCGACGCGATGGGTGACGGCGCGCGACGCGTGGTGCAGCGCCACATCGATCTCAGCGGCGACAACTCCACCCCGGCGTGCATCCGGGCGGTCAACGAGTACCTCTACGAAGAGCAGCGGTTCGTCGGCAACCGCGACAAGTTCGAGGACCCGCGCAACAGCTGCCTGAACGAGGTGCTCGATCGGCGGACCGGCATTCCGATCACGCTCGCGGTCGTCTACCTCGAGGTCGGCCGCCGTGCCGGCTTGACCGTCGAGGGCGTCAACTTCCCCGGGCACTTCCTGCTGCGCTGCAGCGACGTCGGGCACAGCGGCCGCTCGCTGCTGATCGATCCCTTCCACGGTGGGGCACTGCTGTCGGAGCACGATTGCCGCGGGCTGCTGCAGCGGCAGTTCGGCGACGAGGTCACGTTCAGCCGGTCACTCCTCGCGCCGGCGACGCGCCTGCAGATCGTCGTCCGGATGCTGCTGAACCTGAAGAAGCTCTACGTGCACATGCGGTCGTTCCCGCAGGCGCGCGACGTCACCGAGCTGTTGCTGGCGATGACCCCGTCGGCGCTGAGCGAGCTGCGCGACCGCGGTCTGCTCGCCTACCACCTCAACGACGTCAGCGGTGCGCTTCGTGACCTGCAGACCTACCTGAAGCTCGCCAGCATGAGCGAGATGGACAAGGAGGCGAAGGAGGAGCACGAGCAGATCTGGGAGCACGTGAAGACGCTCCGCCGCCGGGTCGCCGCGCTCAACTAGCCGCGCCGGGTCGTCTGCACTGCTGGCGCCGACCCGGCCTACGTACCCATCGATTTAATGCCAGGGGCCCACCTCGCCACGTAGCGATCGCTGCGATCGGCGAGCACGTGCAGCCACTTCCCCTGCAGCTCCATGCCGTCGAGAATCGCGTGACGCAACCACTCGGGCACGACCGACCAATCGATCTCCTTCGTGCCCCAGTCGGGCCGCCGCCCGTCGGCATCGGTCAGCCCGAACTCACGGCCCACCTCCCAGGAGCTGAACAAGTGTCCCGACCGCGCCATCAGGTCGGGCGCCGTGGCCAGCGCGACGATCGCGCGGCCGACGAAGAGCGGCGATTCCGACTCGAGGAAGTTCGGATCCTTGGCGCCGGCGTCACGCCAGTTCGCTTCGGTGACGCCGAAGTTTTCGAGCATGTGCTCCGAGCGCAGGAATCCCGGCGTGATCGCAATTGCCGCGACGCCGTGCGGCTTCAACTGCGACGCCAGGAACAGCGGCAGGCCGCGATGCGACAGCTTGGCCATTTGCGTCACGATGTTGCCGCTCCCGGACAGCACGTCGTTCTCGGTGACCTCGACGAGCAGACCGCGCTTGTGGCGGATCATCCCGCGCATCGCGTGCTTCGCGGTGATGATGCGCGAGAGCTGCGCCTGACGCAGGATCGCCTCGGCGTTCGTCAGGTCGAGCTCCCAGGGCGAGCTCCAATCGGTCATCATCGGGTCTTCGCCGGCGACGCTGTCGACGACGATGTCGAGACGGCCCTGCTCCTGCTCGACCCGTGCGAACAGCGCCTCGACCTCGCTTTCGCGCGTGTGATCGACGCGGACCGCGACCGCCTTGCCGCCGGCGGCCCGAATCATCGCCGCCGTCTCGTCGATGGTCTCCTGCCGCGCGTACGGCGAGGGCTGGCCCGTGACGCTGCGGCCGGTGCAGTACACGAGCGCGCCGGCCTCGCCGAGCGCGCGGGCGATGCCGCGGCCGGCGCCACGCGTGGCGCCGGCGACAACGGCAACCTGTCCCGCCATCGGTGTCATGCTGGGTTTCCTTTCACGCGATGCGTCCCGCTATCGCACCGCGAATCGCCATTACTGAATGGTCGTTTAGTTAAGGTGCATATTTCTAAACGTTCATTTACTATTTGTCAAGCACATGACTCCGCGACCACGACTGCTCGACGATGCGGCGATTCTCGAGGCGGCGACGACCGCCATCGGCAGGCTGGGCCCGGACAAGATGACGCTCGCCGACATCGGCCGCGAAGCGGGGCTCTCGGCGGCGACACTGGTCCAGCGCTTCGGCTCGAAGCGCGGCCTGTTGCTGGCGCTGGCGCAGTCGGCCTGCGATTCGGTCGATGCGTGCTTCGCGATGGTGCGCTCGGCGCATCCCTCGCCGCTCGACGCGCTCGTCGCCGCGGCGACGGACATGACCCGATACGTGAAGAGCCCCGAAGAACTGGCGAACCACCTCGCCTTCCTCCAGAAGGACTTGAGCGATCCGGATTTCCATCGCATCGCGCTCGAGAACGCCGGACGGATCCGGGCCGGCTATGTTGCGCTGCTGGACGACGCGATCAAGGCGCGAGAGCTGGCGCCGTGCGACACGCAACGATTGGGAGCGGCGATCGAAGCCATGTCGGGCGGTTCGCTCATCGCCTGGGCGATCTACCGGAAGGGCGACGCCAATGCCTGGGTCCGCCAGGACATGGAAACCCTGCTGGCGCCGTACCGGCCGAAGCGCAGGAGCGGCGCGGCGCGCCCTACGACAGCGACCCGATCTCCTGGTAAAGGTAAGCGGACGCGATGATGCCGTTGTGGAAGTTGCCGAGATCGAGCTTCTCGTCGGGCGCGTGCGCGTTCTCGTCGGGCAGGCCGACGCCGAACAGCACGCTCGGCACGCCGAGCTCCTCCTGAAACGTCGAGACCACCGGAATCGAGCCGCCTTCGCGCGTGAACACCGGCGCCTTGCCGAAGCCTTGCTCGATCGCGCGGCCGGCGGCGCGGACGAACTGATTGTCGAAGTCGGCCATCCACGGCTTGCCGCCGTGCATCCGCGTGATCTTCAGCTCCACGGTCTTCGGACAGATCTTCTGCAGGTAGGCCTCGAACAGGTCGCCGATCTTCTTCGGATCCTGATTCGGCACCAGCCGCATGCTGACCTTGGCCATCGCCGTTGCCGGCAGCACCGTCTTGGCGCCCTCGCCGGTGAATCCCGACAGCAGGCCGTTCACCTCGAACGTCGGCCGCGCCGACACGCGCTCGAGCGTGCTGTAGCCGGTCTCGCCGAACAGCCGCGGCGCGCCGAGGTCCTTGCGGTACTTGGTCTCGTTGAACGGCAACTTCTTGAACTCGGCTCGCTCCGCCTCGCTCAACTCGACCACATCGTCGTAGAAACCGGGAATCTTGATCCGGCCGCTGCGATCTTTCATCTGCGCGAGCAGCTGCGTCAGCACGATCGCCGGATTCGCGACCCCGCCGCCGAACGAGCCGGAGTGGAGGTCGCTCTTCGAACCGCGCAGATCGATCTGGAAGTAGGCGAGGCCGCGCAGGCCGTAACAGATTGACGGCACGCCGCGATCGAACATCGGCGAGTCGGAGATGACGACCACGTCCGCGGCCAGCTGCGTTTTGTGCTCGCGCACGAAGTCGTCGAGGTGCACGCTGCCGACTTCCTCCTCCCCCTCGATGAAGAACTTGATGTTGACCGGCAGGGTGCCCCCCTGCTTCATGTAGGCCTCGACCGCCTTGATGTGCATGAACACCTGGCCCTTGTCGTCGGCGGAGCCGCGCGCGTAGATCTCGCCGTCGCGGACGGTCGCCGCGAACGGCGGGCTGGTCCACAACTCCACCGGGTCGACCGGCTGCACGTCGTAGTGGCCGTAGAAGAGGATCGTCGGCTTTCCCGGCGCGTTCAGCCAGTCGCCGTAGACCACCGGATTGCCGGGCGTCTCGATCAGCTGCACGTTCTGCAGTCCGGCGCCGCGCAGCGAGTCGGCGGTCCACTCGGCGGCGCGGCGCACGTCGCCGGCGTGCTGGGGCAGCGCGCTGATGCTCGGGATGGCGAGGTACTGTTTGAGCTCTTCGACGTAGTGGTCGCGGTTGATGTTGATGAAGTCGACGACGGCGTTCATATGGCCATCATCATAATGCGCTCAGTCGACGAGCTGCCATTCCTCGCCGATGCGGCGCGCCCGGCCGTCGCGCTGCAGCTTGAGCAGGTGCGCGGTCACACTCTCGGCGGCCATCGGCCGCAGATTCTCCTTGAGGCTGGTGTAGATGCGCGCGACCATCGCCTGCGGGGTGGTGACGCCATGCCGCAGCGCGTCGAGGATTTCTTGCTCGCGCTGGGCGCGGTGGTCGAGATATTTCTGCAGCACCGGCTCGGGATCGTCGATGACCTCGCCATGGGCCGGCATCATCCGCGCCGGCGCCAGCGCCAGGATGCGCCGCAGCGAGTCGAGGTAGTCGATCAGATCGCCGCTGGCGCTCGAGGGGATCCACACCGTCGCGCCCTTCCAGGCGAGGTCGCCGCAGAAGAGCGTTCGGGTGTCCTCCTCGAAGAAGCACAGATGGTCGGGCGCATGCCCGGGTGTGTGGATGGCGACGAGCGAGGTGTCGCCGGCAGGAACGCGGTCCGCGTCGGCGAGCGGCTGCCACGCGATGCCCGACCTGGCGTCGCGCTCGGGCCACGGCATCTTGAACATGCGCACGCCCGGAAAGCGCTCCCGCAGGGCGGGCGCGCCGCTGGCATGGTCGGTGTGTCCATGCGTGACCAGCACTTGCGACAGCGGCCGGCCCGCGAGCGCCTGCTCCACTTCATCGAGGTGTCGCGGATCCCCCTGGCCGGCGTCGATGAGCGTAGTGACACGTCCGGGCAGCAGCCACGTCCAGTTGCCTGGGCCCGTAATCGGTCCGGGATTGTAGGCGTGGATGGGGATCGGGTCGAACAGCCCCGGCATATATCCGATAGTGACACGTCGCGACGAGGGGCGGAAACAATCGGGCGTAGCCGGTGTCGAATGAGGTGACGTCTGCGCTTGCCCGCCATAGCGTCCGCGAAGGCGGGTGGAGGTTCGAGTGCGATACCGGCATGCCTTGCTCCCGGTGCTCCTGGCCGTCGTCGCTGTCACCGGCTGTGCCGCTCGCGCTCGGTCGCGGGTCGATGCGCAGCAGATCGCCCGCGCCGACGCGCTGATTGCCGACGGCTGCTACGACTGCCTGGTCGAGTCGCGAAACATCCTGACGGCCGCGGCCGGAAAACCGGGCTCGCCGGCGGCGATTCGCGCTTTCGCGGTCCAGCTGCTGATCGTCATGCGCGAGAAGGAGCTCGCGTTGGATTCGACCGCGGCACTGGTCACGGCGACACAGCTGGCCGCTGGCGCCGCCCCTGTCGGCACTGCCCCTGCCGTTCCCGCGATCGCGCTCGTCGACATCGTCACCGCGCTCCCGGCCGACGCCGTCGGCACGCCGCGAATGGACCGGCAGCCAGCACGCACGCTGACTGACGCCATCGATCGCTATCGTGCGCTGCCGCCACAGCCGCTGGGCCTCGTCGGGGAATATCTGGCGGCGGCGGTGGCGTGCGCCGATCCCCGTCCGGCGCCGGCCGACGCGGCGCGGGCGCCGCTCCGGGAGGATGCGCCGCCGCTGCTCGTCTATCAGCGGGCGATCTGCAGTGGGCGCGTCGATCCCGCCGCGCTCGAACGCGTGCGCCAGGCGGTGCCGCGATTCGTGGAGACATCTCTCTTCCGCGGCCGCGCCTCCTTTGCCGATATCTTCTCCAGCGACGGTGCCGCCGCGCGCACGTGGCTCGAGGAAGCGTACGCACGGTTCCCGACGTCGTCGGCCGTCACCACCCACCTCGGCACGCTCAACCAGGCGCTCGGCGACTGCCGTGCGGCGATGCGCTACTTCGACGAGACGATCGCGCTGCGCGAGCACCATGAGGACGCGCGTCTCGGCCGCACGATCTGCCACACCTATCTGAAGGAACCGGGCGCCGCGATCGCCGAGGCGACGGCGCTGTTCGAGCTGCGCTCGTACAACCAGGGCGAGGCGCTGTACTGGCGCGCATGGAACCGGCGCGACCTGAAGCAGCTGACCGACGCCAGGGCCGATATCGAGCAGACGCGCACGCTGCTCTACAACTCGCGAGTGCTGACGCTGGCCGGAATGATCGAGCACGACCAGGAGGAGCTCGGCACGGCGGAGCGTGATTTCGTCGACGCGCGCCGGCTCGACCAGGCCAACTGCACCGCGGCCTGGTATCTTGGCGTCGTCCGCTACAAGTCGCAGAAGTGGATCGAGAGCGCCGATGGTTTTGCCGGCGCTGACAGCTGCTATGCCGCGGCGGTGGCCGACACAGAGCGGCGCCGTCAGCTGATGGCCGCGCGGACGGATCTGGATCCGCCGTTTCGCGCGCGCCAGCTCGCCGGCTTCGATGCCGCGCTTCAGGAAGATCGCAGCCAGCGCAGCGCGGCCGCGCTGAACGCCGCGCTGAACTACGCGCGCGGCAACGACCTGCCGAACGCCAACAAGTTCATGGAGTCAGCCGCGCTCGATCCGGAGAGACAGGCGAGCGTCGAGGAGCTGCGCCGCGCGATTGCGACTGTGCGATAACGGAGGGGACGGAGGTAACGGATCAACAGGAGAAACGGAGCAGCGGAGACGAACGGAGACGGATCGCCACAAAGATCACAAAGGGCACGAAGACGGGCACGCGCGACAGGGAGTGTCAGGTTTTTTGTGTGTAGGGCGCGTTGACGATGATGCGTGTGGGCGCTGTGGGAAACCGCGCACTGTGCGGTTTTCCAGTCGCTGTGGGCGCGTTCTCGGCGTCCACAGTGACGGCAGCGTCCATTCGCGGGTGCATTTTACGTCCTCGGGACCACGAAGCGATCCTCGTACAGGATCGCAAACTGGTTCATCGCCAGATGCCAGTAGTTGGCGGCCTTCCACCAGCCGGCGGTGATGTTACGCAGCGCGAGCCAGATCAGCTTCGTCGCGGCCTCGTCGTGCGGAAAGTGGCCGCGGGTCTTGATGATCTTCCGGAGTCGCGCGTGCACGCTCTCCAAGGCGTTGGTCGTGTACAGCACGCGCCGAATCGCGGGCGGAAACGCGAAGAAGGGAATCACGTGGGGCCAGGCGCGTCGCCACGACGCGACGACTGTCGGAAACCGCGTGCCCCACGGCCCCTGCGCGAAGGTGTCGAGCGCGGCGGCCGCGGCGTCGGCGCTCGCGGCCGTGTAGACGGGCCGCAGGGCGGCCGCGAGCGGCTTCCGCTCCTTCCAATTGGCGAAGTCGAGACTGTGGCGCAGCAGATGGACGATGCAGGTCTGCAGCGTCGTCGCGGGGTATACCGCGGCCAGCGCCTCGCTCATGCCTTTGAGGCCGTCGGTCACCGCAATCAGGATGTCCTGGCAGCCGCGGGTCTTCAGGTCGGTGAAGACCTTCAGCCAGAATTTCGCGCCCTCGGTCTGCTCGATCCAGATGCCCAGGATCTCGCGGCTGCCGTCCGGAGCGCGAGATACACGGCCTTGCTGCGGACGGTCGCCTCGTCGCGGATTTTCACACGCAGCGCATCGAAGAACACGACGGGATACATCGGCTCGAGGGGGCGGCTCTGCCACGCCGTGACCTCGCTGTGAACGGCGTCGGTGACCGTGCTGATGAAGTCGGGCGAGACCTCCACGGCATACATCTCGACGAGGAAGGCCTGGATCTCGCGGACGGTCATGCCGCGGGCGTAGAGCGCCAGGATCTTGTCGTCGAAGCCCGTGAAGCGGCGCTCATGCTTGCCGATCAGCTGCGGCTCGAAGGTACCCTCGCGATCGCGAGGAATCTCCAGCCGGAGTGGACCGTCGTCGGTGAGCACGGTCTTGCCGCTGCTGCCATTGCGCTGATTGGTGGTCTCCGGCGGCTTCTCCCCGCCGGGCGCATAGCCCAGATGGTGCGTCAGCTCGCCGCCGAGCATCCGCTCCACCAGGGCCTTCTTAAACCGCTTGGTGATGACGTCGACCTCGCCCTGCGACATGGGGCGAGCGGGGCCGGCGAACTGATCGAGGATCTCCTCAGGAATGTCGGTGGGCTTGGGTTTCCGGGTCCGGGGCATCTGTACTCCTCATGCTATGCCCCACACACAAAATTCCCGACACCCTCGCGCGACAAAATGGCGCGGGTGAGCCCGCGCTTCGCGCGGCGCATGGATCGAGCGAGGGGGCGCGAACAAGCTCCGCATGGAACGCGGTGGAGCTTGTTCGCGCGCCCTCGCTCGATCCATGTGGCCGGCCCGCAGGGCCGGCCCTCACCCTCAGCCTTAGTGATCTTCGTGTTCTTCGTGGCTAAACTCCGTTCCTCCGTTCCTCCTGTTAATCCGTTACCTCCGTCCCCTCCGTTTCCGGGAGACCGCGATCGACAGCACGACGTAGTAGACAGGGTACGCCAGCGAGATCCAGAACAGCGGCCGCGACACTGCCGGGTACTGCCACAGCATCACCAGCATCACCACGCCCCACACTATTCCCAGCGCGATCGTCGGCACGCGGAACATCGGCGTGCGCGTCGGGTAGAGATAGCGGATGGGTACGAACACCATCACCGCCAGCGCGACGAGGATCGCGGCGTTCACCTGCGCCGGCCAGCCGGCCAGCAGCAGATAGAAGACGACGATGTTCCAGTAGGACGGAAAGCCGGTGAAGAAGTGATCCGCCGTCTTGGCGTCGGCACGATTGAACCCGTAGAGGCTCGAGAGCAGCATCGCCGAGGCGATCGGCATCGCCCACGCGTCCGGGACGATCAGGCTGCGCCAGACGAACAACGCCGGCACGAACACGTACGTGAGGTAGTCGACGATGTCATCGAGCTTCGCGCCGCTGAACCAGGGCAGGCGCCCGGCGACGTTCGCGGCGCGCGCGAGCACGCCGTCGGTCGCATCGACCGCGATCTGCAGCGACAGCCAGAAGAAGGCCGTGCGGTAATCGTGTTCGATGATCGCCAGCGTGGCGAGGAAGGCCAGGACGGCGCCGCTGGCGGTGTAGAGGTGGACGAGCCAGGCGCCGAAACTCCCAACTCCCAAGCGGCCAACGTCCAATCAGAGGCGACGAACGACGGCCGGAAAATCCCGCCACACGGGTACGCCGCAGAAATGCGATCCCTCGGTGCAGCGCGGCGAGATCAGCCCGTTGCGAATCACGCACGGCGGCCCGATGTGCCGGCCGATGCGCGGATGCGCGGCGGTCACCTGGCTGATCTCGTCCATCGAGGCGAGGAAAATCTCTTCCTGCGCGTTGAAGCAGGTGCGCAGCGTCCACTTGTGCAGCAGCGCGAGCAGCGATCCCGACTCGATGAACCGCAGCGTCTTGGCGTTCGGGAGCACGTAGGACGCGAACTCGATCGGCACGCCCAGCGCCAGCAGCCGGTTCTTGGCCGCCCACGCCTCCTGCATCGCCGCGTCGTACACCGCCTTCGCCCGCGCGTTGGCGGCGATCAGGCGCGGCGTGATGTAGTCGGGCTCGCTCGTATCGGCGAAGGTGATCAACGGCCGCGACGCCGGCACCATCCGATGGCGCTGATCCTGCGAGTCGGCGGTGTGGCTGAGACGCTTCTCGAAGACGTAGTTCGCGTGATGGAGCGATCGCATCAACGGCGAGTGGTACGAGACGTTCAGGATGTCGAGGCGATAGCGGTTGCGCGCCGGATTCATCACCCGATCGAGCGCCTCGTCGTCGCCCATCTCGTCGGCGGTGAGCCCGAACACCGATCGCACGGCATCGGCGACGATTTCTTCGGCATCCGGCGAGACATCCCGCAAGCGCGACCAGCGGCCATTGAGCCGTGCGTCAAAGGCGGCGGCGAAGCGATCGCCACCGCCGCTCGGCGCAGGGAACGTCGTCTCGGGCACCTCGCCCGGCGGGATCGGGGCGAGACCGACCTTCTCGAAGAAGTTCGGGTCCCACTCCTTCACCAGCCGCACCATCTCGCCGATGACCAGCTGCGTCTCGAACGGCGCGTCGCCGGTGTTGACCATCCGCTGCAGGCGATGCAGCACGATGCCCGACACGGTGTGCACCATCGAGGTGAAAGCGGCGATCGGCACGACGTAGCGCGCGGTCTCGATCGCCCGCTTCTCGGCGTCCTTCTCGATCTGCGCGAGCCGTTCGGCACTGGTGGTCGGCCGGACGTAGCGCAGCTCCTTCAGAATCGCGAACGCGTCGTCCTTGAGCAGTGAAGAGAGCTCGGCGTACCGCTCCCACGCGCGGACGATCGCCGCCTCGTAGACGTCGAGCGCGGGGCCGGAAATCGGCGGCACGAAGGCCCGCGGCTCCTTCAGCTTCACGTAGCGCTGGCTCGACTGCTCCGAGTTGTAGAACGGGTAGGCGTGGAGGAACGTCCAGACGAACTGCCGCGAGATGTTCTCGAGGCCGAACTCGAAGTTGGCGTGCTGATAGACCGTGTGATGCCCGGCGTCGAAGGTCAGCCCGCCAATCGAGCTGCGCTGCTTGTCGGTGACCTCGGCGACGTCGATCACCCGCGGCGAATAGCAGGTGCGCGCCGCCGCGATCGCCCCATCATAGGGCGAGGTCGGAGCGGTTCGTAATGTGACGGATGGCGGAGCCGAAAACAGCACGGGGCACGCAGTATACCAGTCGGTCCCGTTGGGGACCTGCCCTTAATCGTCCTTCGAGTGATAGCGCGAATACTCTTCGAGGAACGTCAGCGACTCCAACGACTGCATCCGATCGAAGAAGAGCACGCCGTCGAGGTGATCCGTTTCGTGCTGCGCGACGCGCGCAGGAAACCCCTTCAGCCGCAGCTCCACGTTACGGCCGTTCCGATCGAGCGCCTTCAGGGTGATGTCGGTGTAGCGCGGCACCAGGCCGCGGATGTCGGGGATGCTGAGGCAGCCCTCCCACCCTTCCTCCTGGTCGTCGCTGTTCGGCCGGATCTCGGGGTTGATCACGACCGCCGCCTCGCTCTCGGCGCCGGGCTCGTCGTCCAGCAGCGCCACGAACAGCCGCAGGCCCTCGTGGATCTGCGGCGCCGCGAGACCGACGCCGTGGTACTCGTGCATCGTCTCGATCATGTCGTCGATGAGCTTTTGCACCAGCGGATCGCGCAGCTGCGACTTCTCCAGCGCCTGCGCCGCCTCGCGCAGTACCGGGTGCCCCATCCGCGCGACTTTCAAAATCGACATGAACCTAAGTATAAATTCTCGCGGGTTCTCCTTCGCGCCATGCTGCCCCAGGACGAGCGTCCCTATAGTTTCTGCCCGCTGTGCGGCGCCGACCTCGAGCTGCGCTCGGTGAAGGCGTCCGAGCCGGATCGGCTGGTCTGCGTCCGGTGCGGGTTCATCTTCTACCAGGACCCGAAGGTCGCCGTCGGCACGATCATCGAGGACGACCGGGGTCACATCGTGCTGGTGCGGCGCGCCATTCATCCCGGCTACGGTAAATGGGTGTTTCCTGGCGGATTCGTCGATCGCGGCGAGGAGGTAACGGCGGCGGCGCGCCGGGAGGCGCGGGAAGAGGCCGGCCTGGAGATCCGCCTGGGCCGGCTCCTGAACGTCTACTCGTATCCGGGGCGGGCGCCGGTGATCATCGTCTACACGGCGACGATCGTCAGCGGCTGCCTGGTGTGCGACGACGAGAGCCTGGAGGGACGGTTCTTCGCCCCGGACGAGATCCCCTGGGACGAGCTCGCGTTCACGAGCACGACCGAGGCGCTGAAGGAGTTCTTCGGCCTTACGCGACCGTCACTTCCTTCGCCAGATACACGTCCTGGATCGCGTTGAGGAGCGCGGCGCCTTCCTTCATCGGCCGCTGGAACGCCTTGCGGCCGGAGATGAGGCCCATGCCGCCGGCGCGCTTGTTGATCACGGCGGTCTTCACCGCCTCCTTCAGATCGCCCTCGCCGCTCGACGCGCCGCCGGAGTTGATCAGCGGCGACCGTCCCATGTAGCAGTTCGCCACCTGGTAGCGGGTGAGATCGATCGGGTGATCGCTGGTCAGCTGCGAGTAGACCAACTTGTGCGTCTTGCCGAAGTTGAGCGCCGTGTAGCCGCCGTTGTTCTCCGGCAGCTTCTGCTTGATGATGTCGGCCTCGATCGTCACGCCGAGGTGATTGGCCTGACCGGTCAGGTCGGCCGACACGTGATAGTCCTTCTCCTTGGTCTTGAACGCGGCGTTGCGCGTGTAGCACCAGAGCACGGTGAACATCCCGTACTCGTGCGCCTGCTGGAACATCGCCCCGACTTCCTGAATCTGGCGCTTGCTCTCCTCCGACCCGAAATAGATCGTCGCGCCGACGCCGGCGGCGCCCATGTCGAACGCCTGCTTCACGCTGGCGAAGCGGATCTGATCGTAGCTGTTCGGGTAGGAGATGAACTCGTTGTGATTGAACTTGAGGATGAACGGGATCTTGTGCGCGTACTTGCGCGCGACCGAACCGAGCACACCGAGCGTCGAGGCGACGGCGTTGCAGCCGCCCTCGATCGCCAGCTTGACGATGTTCTCGGAGTCGAAATACATCGGGTTGGGCGCGAACGACGCGCCGGCCGAATGCTCGATGCCCTGGTCGACCGGCAGGATCGACACGTAGCCGGTGCCGGCGAGGCGGCCGGCCTGCAGCAGCCACTCGAAGCTGCCGAGCGTCCGTGGCGTCCGATCGGTGGCGGCGAGGATGCGGTCGACGAAGTCGGGCCCGGGCAGGTGCAGCGACTCCTTCGGGATCGTCTTGCAGGTGTGATCGAGCAACGCCTGCGCGTCATCGCCCAGGACTTCACGAATCCGCCCGATTCCCGACGCACGCTCAACTGAGGTCACAGCCACGGTCGCACCTCTCAACTTTTGATACTACCATCGGCGGTAGTGGCCATCGCCTTTGCGGCCGGGAAGTCGAAATCCTCGATTGCCGCCGCGGTCACGGCGCGCTCGACCATCTCGGCCATCGGCAGCGCCTGCTCGGCAGCTTCGATGTCGGCGAGGCGCGCCCGCGTCAGCGGGTTGCGTGGCGTGAACAGCGTGCAGCAGTCCTGATCGGGAATGATCGAGATCGGATAGGTCCCGAGTCGGATCGCTTCGGCGGTGATCTCGTCCTTGTCCATGCCGATCAGCGGCCGGAAGATCGGCAGCGTCGCCACGCTGCCGACGACGGCGAGGTTCTCGAGCGTCTGCGACGCGACCTGTCCGACCACGTCGCCCGTCACCAGCGCCTGGGCGCCGCGGGCGCGGGCGATCCGTTCGGCGATCCGCAGCATCAACCGCCGATAGACGACCACGCGCATCGGTCCGGGCACGCTGAGCACGACCTGCTGTTGGAGGTCGCCGAACGGGACGAGATACAGCCGCGATCGCTGCTGCCACGTCGTCAGCAGCTCCACCAGCTCGCGCGCCTTCTCCTGCGATGCCCGCGACAGGATCGGATAGCTGTGGAAATGCACGAAGGTCGCCGCGCAGCCGCGCTTCATCATCCGGTGCGCCGCGACCGGTGAGTCGATCCCGCCGGACAGCAGGCACGCGACCCGGCCGGCGGTGCCGCTCGGCAGCCCACCCGGACCGCGCTGCTTGTCGAAAAAGTAGAACGCCTCGTTGGTGACGAGCTCGAGATGTACGACGAACTCGGGCTCGTCGAGATCGACGCGCCAGCCGCGTGCCGTCTTGATCCGGCCGCCGACCTCGCGCTCGACCTGGGGCGAGGTCAGCGGAAAGCGTTTGTCGGCGCGACGCGCCGAGACCCGGAAGCTGCCGCAGGTGCGATCGCCGAGATCCGCGAGGATCGCCTCGGCGATCGCGTCGAGCCCGTGCGGATGCGGCCCGCCGGCCGCCAGCGGCACACGCCGCGCGAGCGAGAAGTTGGCGATGCCGAACGTGCGCCGGATGCGCTCGCCCACCACCTCGGGCACGGCGCTCGCGCCGAGCACGACCTCGATGCGCCCCATCAGCGCCCGCACGGATCGCACGTCGAGATCTTTCGTGGCGGTCCGCAGATTGCGAACGAGACGTCCGAGGAACCAGGGACGATTCTTGCCCTTGAGCGCCAGCTCCTGATAGTGGACGACGAATGACGTCAAATCACCATTCCAGTTCGGCCACGCCGGCGCGACGGTTGGCGGCGCGCGCCATCACGAAGAGTAGATCGGACAGGCGGTTCAGATACACCACGACGATGGGCTCGATCGCCTCGGCCCCGAGCCCGACGACGCGGCGCTCGGCACGGCGGCAGACCGTCCGGGCGAGGTGCAGCCGCGCGCCGGTTTCGGAGCCGCCTGGCAGGATGAAGCGGCGCAGCGGCGCGAGCTCGGTTTCGAGCGCGTCGATCGTCTGCTCGAGCCGGGCGACGTCCTCGTCACGCACGGAGACCTTGGTGACGCGGCTGGCGATTCTCGTCGCCGGATCGGCGAGCCGCGCGCCGATTGCGAAGAGCTCTCGCTGGATCGATTCGAGCGCCGCCCGCAGGTCGTCGTCAGCGACCGCGGACCGCACCAGCCCGAGCACCGCATTCAGCTCGTCGACCTCGCCATAGGCGTCGACGCGCGGGTCCGCTTTCGACACGCGCGTCTGATCGAACAGCGACGTCTCGCCGCTGTCGCCGGTCTTGGTGTAGATCTTCACTGGGCCGCCTGAAGGCGGCCCCTACGTACAACTGGCCGCCACGTGAAATTATAGGGGCGGATGTCGGCCTCTTCCCTGCCAGCCCCAGCAATCCGCCAGCGATTCCGCAAACGTCTGCTCGCCTGGTATCGCGCCAACGGCCGCGACCTGCCGTGGCGCCGAACCGACGACCCGTATCACATCCTCGTCTCCGAGGTGATGCTGCAGCAGACGCAGGTCGATCGGGTCCTGCCGAAGTATCACGAATGGCTGGCGAAGTACCCGTCGTTCGAAGCGCTGGCCGCGGCGCCGGAGGAGGCGGTCACCGAAACGTGGCGCCCTCTGGGCTACAACATCCGGCCGCGCCGTCTGCACGCGATCGCGCGTGAGGCGGTGACGACCTACGGCGGCCGGCTGCCGTCGGACGAAGCGACCTTGCTCTCCTTCAAGGGGATCGGCGCCTATACGGCCGGAGCCATCCGCAGCTTCGCGTTCCGCGAGCGGGCGGCGATCCTCGATACCAACGTCGCCCGCGTCCTCTTTCGGATCTTCGTCGCCCGGGGCGATATCAAGGCTCACCGGATGCGGAAGCAGCTGTGGGCGCTGTCTGAAGCGCTCGTTCCGCACAAGCACGTCTTCGATTTCAATCAGGCGTTGATGGACTTCGGCGCCACCATCTGCAGCGCCCGAAAACCGAAGTGCGAGGCGTGCCCGATGCGGCGAAGTTGCCGCTCGTTTCCCCGTTTGGGGAAGGGGTGACACGGAATTTCCAAAAATTTTGGTCGGGTGCCCCTTATTGTCGAGCTAAAACCGGCGCTGAGCATGATAAATCTTGTCTCGCATGAGCGGATCGCCGAAGCTGGTCGATCGGAAGCTCGCTGACACGCCGCGTCTGCCCGACCTGGGAACCGTCAGGATCCTCCTGGTCGATGACGACCCGCAGGCCAAGACGTTGATCGAGATGGCGCTCGCCGATGCGCCATTCAACAACGCCATCGAAGTCGTCACCACCGCCGCCATCGGCATCCGGCGCATGAAGGACGATCAGCACGACATCTATCTGATCGACCAGCAGCTGCCCGACGGCACCGGCATCGAACTGATTCACAACGCCAAGAACGTCGGCAACGGCAAGCCGATGATTCTCCTCACCGGCTACGGCAGCGGCGCGCTGGACGAAGCGGCCTCGCGCGAAGGCGCGGCCGACTACGTCGAGAAGCACATGGTCGGCGCGCACCTCGAGCGATCGATCCGCTACGCGCTGCGCAGCTGGCAGTCGAGCCGCATCCTGCACGATCGGGAAGAGCAGCTCCGTCAGGCGCAGAAGATGGAGGCGATCGGCCGCCTCGCCGGCGGCGTCGCTCACGATTTCAACAACCTGCTGACGGCGATCATCGGCTACACCGACCTGATCTCCGAGCGGCTCCCGGCGGAGGATCAATCGGCCAAGGACGTCGCCGAGATCCGCCGCGCCGCGGATCGCGCCGCCTCGCTGACCCGCCAGCTGCTGGCCTTCGGCCGCAAGCAGTTCCTCAACCCGACGGTGCTCGATCTGAACGAGACGGTCTCGGGACTCCTTGAGATGCTGCCGCGGGTGATCGGCGAGCACATTCGCACGACCGCCCGCCTCTCGGGCGATCTCGCCCGCGTCAAGGCCGACGCGAGCCAGATGGAGCAGGTCTTCGTCAACCTGGTGCTGAACGCGCGCGACGCGATGCCGATGGGCGGGCATCTGTCGATCGAGACGGCGAATGTCGAGCTGCATCTCGATCGCATCGCGGCCGAAGGGCTGACGCTGACGCCCGGCCGGTACGTGATGCTCACGATCGCCGACACCGGTGTCGGCATGGATGCGGAGACGCGCGCCCGCGCCTTCGAGCCGTTCTTCACCACCAAGCCGACCGGCAAGGGCACCGGCCTCGGCCTCGCCACGGTCTACGGCATCGTCGATCAGAGCGGCGGCGGCATTTCGCTCGACACCGCGCCGGCCCGCGGCACGACGGTGCGCATCTACTTGCCGTCGACCGATGCCGCGGCAGAGGCGCCGAAGATCGAGACGGCCAGCCGTGGGTCGGTCGTGCGCGGCAGCGAGACGCTGCTGCTGGTCGAGGACAACGACGCCGTCCGCGATCTGACGGCGAAGGCGCTGCGCCGTCGCGGCTACACGGTGTTCGAAGCCCATCACGCAGAGGAAGCGCTCGAGTGGGCGGCCAGTTCGGGCATCACGCCGCAGCTGCTGGTCACCGACGTGATCATGCCCGGGCTGAACGGGCCGGCGCTCGCCGAGCAGCTGACCGAACGCCATCCGGGGCTGCGCGTGCTCTACATGTCGGGGTACACCGAAGAAGCCGACGCGAAGGCCGTGCAGGACACCGCGCTCAACGGCACGCTGATGCTGCAGAAGCCCTTCACGCCGGGCAAGCTCGCCGAACACGTCCGCCTCGCGCTCGACGCCAAGTCCGACCGCCGGTGATCAGCGTCGTCGCTGCGGTCATCGAGGATGCCGGCCGTTTCCTCGTGACCCGCCGCCTCGAGGGCGTGCACCTCGCCGGCCTGTGGGAGTTCCCCGGCGGCAAGATCGACCAGGGCGAGACGCACGAGCAGGCGCTGCGGCGCGAAATCCTCGAAGAGCTCGGCGCCGATGTCCGGATCGGGAATCTCGTCCTGCACACGACCCACGACTATCGCGATCGATCGGTCGCGCTGCACTTCTATCGCTGCCACCTGCAGGGAACGCCGCAGCCGGTGCTCGGTCAGGAGATGCGGTGGGTGACGAGAACGGAGCTCACGCTGTTGCCGTTTCCGCCGGCCGACGCGGAGCTGATCGCGGTGCTCACATCAGACGCGACGTGACGACCGCTGCCTGTCGATCGGCGTCGCCCACAGCGATCGCCGTGCCGGGTTCAACGAAATCACGCTGCACGTAGCCAAGGGCCACGCTGCCCAGCCGTGGTGATTCGGCGGCGCTGGTCACCACGCCGATGTCGCGGTCGCCGCTGAAGAGTCGAGCGCCCGCTCGCGGCACCGCGCCTTCCACTCGCAGTCCAACCAGCTTCTTCGCCACGCGGCCGTGACCGCGGTGCAGGACGCGAATGATCACCTCCTGGCCGACGTAGCAGCCCTTGGTGAACGAGATCGCCCGCGCTTCGATGCCCGCTTCGAGTGGAATCGTTTCCTCGGTCATGTCCACGCCGAAGACCGGATGGCCCGCCTCGATGCGCGCGGCATCGATCGCCTGCTGCGACACGATCAGTGCGCCCGCTTCCTGCAATGTCGAGAGTCGCACTTCACGCTGTGCGGGGTCGACGAACACGCAATAGCCCGGGACACCGAGCTGATCGATACGCACGACGACGGCGTTTCCCAGGCGCTCATGATGGAAGTCGCTCCAGCTCGCGAGCCCGGCCGCGCCGTCGAGCACGCGCTCGAGCACGGTGTGCGCGACCGGTCCGTGCACCCAGATCGGCGTCAGGCTGCCGGCGAGTGATTGCAGCTGGACGTTCTCGCTGAAGAGGAACTGATCGAGCCGCTGGATCGTCGGCTCGACGAGCGCCTGCGGCACGTCGAGGAGCAGCATCCCGTCGGATTGGAGCACGTGCATATCGGTCAGCATTCGCCCCTGCGGCGTCAGCCAGGCCGAGTAGCAGCCCGAACCGGTGGCCAATGCCTGGATGTCGTTGGTGAGCAGCCCCTGCAGGAAGGTCGCACGGTCCGGGCCGGCCACGGCGATCTGCCCACGAGGCGCCGTGGCGCCGATGGCGGCACCCTCACGAATGGTCTGGTATTCGTCCCGCATGCGTTACGATCCCCGGAGATGCGCGTCGCTCCCCGCGTTTATTGTATCTGGGCGCTTCTCCTGCTTCTGGCCCCGGCCGCCGGCGCGCAGCCGTCGCCAGCATCGTCGGACACACCCACCGGCTACACGGTCTTTCTGCAGGGCATGCCGGTGGGACGCGAGAACGTCACCATCCGGTCCGACGCGACGACGATCACGATCGTGTCGAACGGCCGCCTGTCGCCCCCGTTCAACATCCTGCTGCGCAATGCCGAGCTGCGCTACAGCCGCGACTGGATGCCGCAGTCGGTCGACCTCGACGCGTCGATCAACGGCGCGGACTTCAAGGCGCGCGCCCAGTTCAAAGATGGAACCGCGGCGATCGAGGGAAGCCGGAACGGCAAGCCGTTCAGCGCGACAGCCAACGTCTCGCCAACCTCCTTCGTGATGCCGGACGGCGTGTTCGGCGCGTTCGCGGCGCTGGCGAGGCGTTTGACCGGTGGCGCGGCCCCGTCCGCAATGAAGATCTTCGTGTTCCCGACCGCCGAGATCGATGCCACGGTCGACGCGGTGCACGACGAGCGGATGCAGATCGGCACGGCGGTCTTCAACGTCCGCCGCTTCGAGATGGCGTTCGCCAATCCGGCGGGCAAGCTGCCGATCAACATGACGGCGACCACCGACGGATCGCTGCTGCGCGTCAGCCTGCCGACGCAGGGACTCGACATCGTGCGCGAAGACGTGGCCGCCTCGACGTCGCGCACCGAGGTGCATCAGAATGCCGGCGACGAAGCGGTCATCATTCCTGCGACGGGGTTCAATCTCGGCGCGACGCTCACGCGGCCTCGTCCCGCGTCGCAGACTCGGTTACCAGCGGTCGTGCTCCTTGGCGCCGCCGGCGTCGGCGATCGCGACGGCACCACCTTCGGCGTGCCGACGCTCGCGCAGCTCGCCAGCACGCTCTCGGAGGCCGGGTTCCTGGTCGTGCGCTATGACACCCGCGGCTTCGGCCAGAGCGGCGGCCGGGCGGAGTCGGCCACGCTCGACGATGCCGCGATGGACGCCCGCGATGTGGTCAAGTGGCTGGCGGCGCGCAAGGACGTCGATCCGAAGCGGATTGCGCTCGTCGGGCACAGCGAGGGGGCAGCGGTGGCGCTGCTCGCGGCGTCGCGCGAGAAGCGGATCGCCGCGGTCGTCTCGATCGCCGGTCCCGCCAGCACCGGTGCCGAGCTGAATCTCGAGCAGCAGCAGGACGCGCTCGACCGGCTCAAGCTCTCCGAGAGCGAGCGCGCGCAGAAGATTGCGCAGCAGAAGCAGATTCAGACCGCGGTGCTGACCGGGAAGGGCTGGGAAGGCATTCCGCCCGAGCTGCGCCGGCAGGCCGACACGCCGTGGTTCCAGAGCTTCCTCACCTACGACCCGGCGAAGACGCTCGACGACGTGCGGCAGCCGTTGCTGATCGTCCACGGCGAGCTCGACCGGCAGGTACCAGTGTCGCATGCGGATCGCCTCGCCACGCTGGCCCGCCAGGAGAGCAAATCGAAATCGATTGAGGTCGTGGTCGTTCGCGGCGTGAATCATCTGCTCGTGCCGGCGACGACCGGCGAGGTGAGCGAGTACGCCACGCTGACCGATCGCAGCGTGAGCAAAGACGTGACCGGCGCCATCATCACCTGGTTGACGAAGACCTTCGCCGCGATCAAATGATCCTCGCGACGCGATGAGCCTCTACCTCGCGCTCATCGTCGCCTATTCATTCACCGTCGTCGGCCTCGGCATCTGGACGGCGCGATTCGTCCGCACGAGCAGCGCCTTCTTCGTCGCCGGCCGGCGTCTCGGGCCGGGCCTGATCTTCGCGACCATGCTGGCGGCGAACATCGGCGCGGGATCGACGGTCGGCGCCGCCGGCCTGGCGTTTCGTGACGGCATCAGCGCGTGGTGGTGGGTGGGATCGGCGGGGATCGGCTCGGTGGCGTTCGCCTTCTTCGTCGCGCCGCGTCTGTGGCAGATCGCCAAGGAGCACGACTTCTACACGACCGGCGACTACCTCGAGTTCCGCTACGGACCGCGCGTTCGCGGCACCGCGACGGTACTGGTCGGCATCGGCTCGCTGGCGCTGCTCGCGGGGCAGCTCATCGCCGGCGCGACGATTTTGAATGTGATCACCGGCGCCCCGCGCTGGGCGGGCGCCCTGACCGGCGGCGCGATCATGACCATCTACTTCACCGCGGGTGGGCTGCTCGGTTCGGCGTGGGTCAATACGCTGCAGCTGCTGGTGATGTTCGGCGGGTTCCTGGTCGCGCTGCCGGTGGCGTTGAACACCGCCGGTGGCTTCGGCGCCATCGTCGGACCGGCAGTGCCGTCCTGGTTCGGCGATCCGGTCTATTCGCGCGGCCCCGGCTCCGGCTGGACGTTGCTGATCCTGCTCGCACCGGCGTTCATCGTCTCGCCTGGACTGATCCAGAAGGCCTATGGCGGTGCCAGCGCGCGAGCGGTGCGCGTCGGCATCGCGCTCAACGCCGTGGCGCTGATGGCCTTCGCGTTCGTCCCGGTCATCTTCGGGATGATCGCGCGGCTGGTTGCGCCCGACATCGCCGACACCAACGCCGTGCTGCCGACGGTGCTCACGCGGGAGCTGCCGCCGTGGCTCGGCGCGATTGCGCTCTCGGCGGTGTTTTCGACCGAGGTCGATACCTGCGACGCGATTCTGTTCATGCTGTCGACGTCGGCCTCACAGGACGTGTATCGGCGATTCATCAATCCCCAGGCGAGCGATGGCCTGCTGCTGCGCGTCGGCCGGATCACCGCCGTGGCAGGCGGCGTCATCGGCGTCGTGCTGTCGATCTGGCTCGACACGGTGATCGGGGCGTTGACGATCTTCTACTCGCTGCTGGTGGTCACGCTCTTCGTGCCCATCCTGGGCGGGCTGTACGTGCCGGGCGCGCGCGAACGCGACGCGCTCGCGGCGATTGCGGCCGGCGTGATCGGCCTGTTCGTGGTCCGGCTCGCGCTCGCGCCGAGCTACGCCTGGCTGGACCCGACGCTGGCAGGGATAGTCTGCGCCGCGATAGCATTTGTGGTTGCGATATCTGTACGGGGGAAGGCTGGGGTGTGATCAAGGTCAAAGGTCAAAGGTCAAAGGTCAAAGGCTAGGCAAAAGGCGTCAGGCTCAGGCTCAGGCTCAGGCCCTTTGACCTTGAACAAAGCCCCCGCGTACGTAGGGGCCGCCTTTAGGCGGCCCATAGGGCACAGATGAAGACGTATCGAATTGCGGTGATTGCGGGAGACGGCATCGGCAAGGAAGTGGTGCCGGCGGCGATGGACGTCCTGAACGTGGTGGCCGACCAGGGCGGGTTTCGGTGCGAGTTCACGGCCATCCCCTGGGGCTGCGACTACTACCTGGAGACGGGGCGGATGATGGACCCCGACGGCATCGCGCAGCTGCTGACGTTCGATGCCGTCTATCTCGGCGCGATTGGCGATCCGCGCGTCGCCGATCACATCTCGGCGCGCGAGCTGATCCTGCCGCTGCGGCAGCGGCTCGGCCAGTACGTGAACCTGCGGCCGATGCGACTGCTGTCGGGCATCTCGTCGCCGCTCGCCGGCCGCGGGCCCGCCGACATCGACATGATCTGCGTGCGCGAGAACTCCGAGGGTGAGTACTGCGGCATCGGTGGCCGGCTGCACGGCGGCACGCCGCACGAGCTCGCCGAGCAGACCGGCGTCTTCACCCGCGTCGGCATCGAGCGGATCGTCCGCTATGCGTTCAGGCTCGCGGAAACGCGGCCGCGGAAGATGCTGGCGAGCGCCACCAAGTCGAACGCGCTCCAGCACTCGATGGTGCTGTGGGACGAGGTCACCGCGTCGGTGGCGAAGGACTTCCCGCACGTCGAGCTGAAGAAGTACCACGTCGATGCGCTCTGCGCGCGCATGGTCACGCATCCCCAGACCCTCGACGTCATCGTCGCCTCGAATCTCTTTGGCGACATCATCACCGACATCGGCTCGGCCATCTCGGGCAGTCTCGGCGTCGCGCCGGGTGGCAACATCAATCCCGAGCGGACCACGCCGTCGATGTTCGAGCCGATTCACGGCTCGGCGCCCGACATCGCCGGCAAGGGCATCGCCAACCCGATCGCCGCGATCTGGGCGGGGGCGATGATGCTCGAACACTTCGGCGAGAAGGCCTCGCACGATCGCGTGCTGCGCGCGATCGAAGCGGTGATCGCCGACGAGAAAGTGAAGACACCGGATCTCGGTGGCCGCGCGACCACCGCGCAGATGACCGCCGCGGTCACGTCGGCGCTGAGCACCACCAATCAGCCGGCATGACCGGGCCGCCTTAAGGCGGCCCCTACGTTCGAGAGCGTTACGGCGGAAATCCGATCGCCAGCTTCACCGCCGCGTACTCGGGATGAACCGTCCCGTCCGCCGCTCGAATCACGAGCGGCGGCTCCAGCCAGGTCCGATCCCGCATCTGTTCGGGCAGATCCGTTTCCGCCATCATCGCGAACAGCGTCACGAGCGGCGGCTCTCCCTGCTTGAAGACGACCGGCCGGCGGCGGACGATGACCAGGAACGCGTCGCGGGCGGCTTGCTCGACGCGAGCGCGCTGCTCTTCGGGAAACACGCACGCGAACAGGCCTCCCGTGCTCAGGTGCGCCGCGGCCACGCGCGCGTAGTCGCCGACGTCGCCGCGCAGCTCGAAGCGGCAGGCCACCTTCTGCGGGTGATCGCCTTCGATGCCGGTCCCGAGCGGAAAGTACGGCGGGCTGCCGAGGACGAGATCGAAACGCTCGTCCGCGGCGAGCACGCCGGCCTCCCGAAAATCACCCAGCCGCATCTCGTAGCGATCTTCGAGACCGTTGTACGCCGCCGACTTGCGTGCGAGCCGAAGGCTGCCTCCCTGCGCCTCGACGGTGACGAACCGGGCGCCGGCCAGACGCCACGCCGCGATCATCCCGACGGAGCCGATGCCGGATCCCAGATCGAGCACCGAGCGAGCAGACGCTGCCCACGTCGTCCCGTACCACGCGGTCAGCAGATCGTCGGTCGAGAATCGATGACCATCGCGCAGCTGGAAGATCCGGAAGTGGCCGCTGATGGCGTCGAGCGTTTCGTCCGGCGACAGCACGATCGGCGACTCGCTCCCCGGCGGAACTGGTCCCGGCTTCGCCCAGCCTTTGAAATGACTTTCGATCAACGCGTCCCTCGATCGCGATTGTAAGATCTGGCCATGGCGAAGAGCGTTCCCGCCGCCGCGCTGACTGACGTCGCGTCGCGCTTGAGCGCGTTCGTTCTCGAGCGGTTCCCCTTCGCGCTGCCGCTGGTGCGAACGGTGATCGAGACCGGCCCGGAATCGACGGTACTCGATCGGCTGAGGCAGGCGCTCGACGAGATCGAGGTCGCGAGCCTGCCCGATCCGACGCCAGGTGTTGCCGCCACCGCTCGCCTCGAGGCCGCCCGTCGGGAGCTGTTCGAGGCCTGCGACGGATTCCTCGCCAGAGACGCCATTGCCGCATCGCTGACCGCCGACGAGCGGCGCGAGATCCTGCGCGGGATGGTGTTGACCCGCGCGGTCGACAATCGACTGAAGCAGCTGTTCGGCAGCGGTGAGGTTCGCTACCAGGACACGCCGTTCCAGGGCAAGGGATTCCGCTCGCTCGGGCAGGAGGCGATCTACGCGGCCGCGATCCGGCTGCGGCGCGGCGACCGGTTCGCCGGTAACGACGGCTGGCACGGCGACGTCGTCGGGCCGATCATCCGCGACCTGGGCGTGGCGCTGGCGATGCGCCCCGAGCCGACAACCGTCCGCATGGCGCTGAATGCGCAGATGGGCAAGGCGGGGCTGCCGATGAACGGCCGCGACCTGCATATCGGCGACCTCGCCTGGGGCATCCTGCCGGCCGCCGCCCCCTTGTCGATCAGCACGCTGTCGATCGCCGGGATGGCGTTCGCCTTTGCCCGGGAGGGATCGGGCCGGGTCGCCGTGTCGTTCATCGGCGAAGGCGGATCGTCGCTCGGCGAGTGGCACGAGGCGATCAACCTGTGCGCCGCACGCAGGCTGCCGGCGGTGTTCTGCATCGAGAACAACCAGACGGCGCTCTCCACCACGGTGGCCGAGCAGTCGGCGGCGCGGGTGTTCGCCGACAAGGCCGGTGGCTATGGCCTGCCGGGCATCACCATCGACGGCACCGATCCGGACGCGATTGCCGCCGCGTTCACCTGGGCCGCAGACCGGGCACGCGGTGGACGCGGGCCGACGCTGATCGAGCTGGTCGCGATGCGCATGTGCGGGCACGCGCATCACGACGACATGCTCTACCTCGGCAAGGAGCCGCCGATCGGCTGGGAATATCCGCCGGCGTCAGACGGCGGCTACGTCGACCGCGATCGCTATGCCTTCTGGGCCGCGCGCGATCCCATCGCCACGTATGCCGCCCGGCTCGAGCGCGATGGCGTCATCACCGCTGCGGATCTGACGCGTTACAAGCAGGATGCAGAGAGCCTGGTCGAGCGCGAGGCCGCCGCCGTCGTCGCCGCGCCCTGGCCCGAACCGTCATCGGCGGGGTCGGGCGTGTTGGCCGATGAACCGCCGCGCACCCGGGTGGATCCGCTGGCAGCGACTCGCCTGACGATTGACCTCGCTCCACCGCTGCCGCCGGTCGTGCCCGGACTGCCGTTCGATCGCAAAGGCCAGACGTTCATCGAAGCGGTCGCTCTCGGCATCGCCGATTCGATGCGCGTCGATCCGCGCGTCTTCGTCTACGGCGAAGACGTCGGCGCGCCCTATGGCAACGCCTTCCTGTTGCTGCGTCCCTTGCTGGGCGAGGTCGGCGATCGGATCATCAACGCCCCACTGGCCGAGGGCGGCATTCTCGGCGTGTGCGTCGGCGCGGCGCTCGCCGGCCAGCGTCCGATCGGCGAAATGCAGTTCAACGACTTCGTCGCCACCGGCTTCAACCAGCTGGTGAACAACGCCGCGAAGATTCGCTACCGGTGGGGGGCGTCGGTGCCGATGGTGGTGCGGATGCCGTGGGGCGGCCTGCGCCACGCCGGGCCATATCACTCGCAAAACACCGAGCCGTGGTTCTACCGGACACCCGGCCTGAAGATCGTGACGCCGTCGACACCGGAAGACGCGCGGGCGCTGCTGGCCGCCGCGGTGGCCGATCCCGATCCCGTGCTGTTCTACGAGCACATCGGGCTCTATCGCGATCCGCGCATCCGGCAGGCGCTGCCGGCGGAGGCGCCGCCGATCGCAGCGCTGGGCCGGGCGGCGCTCCGACGCGCCGGCGATGACCTCGCGATGATCTCGTATGGCGCCTACGTTCACGTCGCGATGCGCGTGGCCGCCGCGCTCGCGAGCGACGGCGTCGAGGCGAGCGTGCTCGACCTGCGTTCGCTGGTGCCACTCGATCGCCAGGCCGTGCTGACCGTGGCGCGCCACTGCAGCCGCGTGTTGATCGTCCACGAGGACTCGCGCACCGGCGGCATCGGCGAGAGCCTCGCGGCGATCATCCAGGAGGAAGCGTTCGAATCGCTCGACGCGCCGGTGCGGATCGTCGGCGCGCTCGATACACCGGTGCCGTACTCGCCGCCGCTCGAGGAGTACTTCCTCCCCTCGGAAGAGGAGATCGCCGCCGCGGCGAGACAGCTACTGGCCTATTAGAGCGCATTTCATTTTGTCGTAGTGTCCGGCTTCAGCCGGACTTCACGGTCCGCCTAAAGGCGGACACTACAGCCAATTGGAAAGGCTAGCGCAGCGAACACTCGTCAGCTGGCGCGCAACGCATCCACCGGCGCCGTCGCCCCGGCGCGGACCGCGGGCAGCAGGCTGGCAAGTACCGCGACAGCGAGGAAGATCACCGATGCCGCGACCAGCGTGACGGTATCGATCGGGCTCTTTCCAGCACATTGGGATCCTAAGCTTAGAATTCCACGTGGACAAGTTGTCGC
>JADMIO011200122.1_pt1 | contig 56272 bp, 92 predicted proteins | sample 8958161 | NCBI WGS metagenome assembly JADMIO01 (sample SAMN16585339, study PRJNA669376) | soil metagenome | isolation source: Crop rotation soil | place: USA: Cullars Rotation, Alabama | collected 2011
GCCGCGACTTCAAGTCACGTGAATTCCAAGCTTCGGATCCCACTGTGCTGGAAAGCTTGATGCCCGTTTCAACCCGAGTTGCAACGCTGCGCAGATAACCGAGTACGTATTGCGTGGCCGGGCTGTCCTTCCAGGCTTGGAAATCTTCCTTGTCCATGCTATCTCTCGGTTAGAGCGGTGGTTGCGAGGCCGGCCCTGGTTGCCAAAAGCCGCGAGGCTATTCGCCTGACGGGCCGCCGCTCACTTCTGGGCCGCAGGAGCCTTGGCGGCAGCTGCTTTCGCTGCATCTGCTGCCTGCTGTATCTTCGCCGCACCGAGTATGTGCGAACTGGCAAGTTTATCCCGCTCCAGAGCCATCTGGTCATTGTGCTGCTGCATTGCGTCGGCCTGAGCTACATTCGGGTCGAGCGTAGGCGCGGCTGGCTCTTGAGGCTGCTGAGCAGCGGCATTATCCATCATTAGACGAGCGACAAGTTCCTCAATTTGAGCTTCCGGCATCATCGATTGCGATGCCGCGAGAGCAGCATTTGCCTTCTTCACGGCAACTTCGGCCTCGGCGCCCTCAACGGTCGCATATGCAGCCCGCTTGGTCAGATTTTGCTCTTCCGGGCTGGGCTGCTGTGGCGGGTTGAACAGCTTCTCGACATCCTCGATGCCCGCCGCTTCAAACAGGCGCTTGTAGCCTTCCTGCTTGTTCAGGACGCCAGTCTCATCAGCGGCAATCGTCTGTTCAATGAACTGAGCCTTCGCCAGCTTCTGCATTTTGCTGACATTGTTCGGGTCGGAGACCGGCAGGATGTCGCAATCCTGCTCGTTGTAATCCACCTTGGGGTCAAACTGCTGCTGCGGATCGTCAAAGAACTGGTTATAACGTTGCGGATCGAGGTTCTTGCGGTTCAAGCGGGCATGGATGCCGAGTTCCGCCTTTAGCGACCTGTGAATACGCTTATAAATCGCAGTGAAGACCTGAAGTCCCTGTTCGATCATCGCCATCGTGGTCGTGGGCGAGGCGTTCTTGCCCATGCCCTCGCCGGTCAAGACATCCTTGATCGAAGCGATTTCCTTGGCGCCGGCTAGCAGGAATTCGAGCAGGTTGAAGCTCGCCTGAGATGGGCCGGGATAGTTGATCGGCATCACGTTATCTTGCAAACGGCCGGAGGACTTGATCACCTTCCATTCGCCAGGAGCCAGCGTTATCCTGCGCTCCTTGATGCCGAGCGAATCCGAGACCAAGCCGCCCTGCACATTCGCGACAGTCGCAGCGTCGAGCTGCTGATTAGTCGAGGTGTTGATCGCCTCGCCAATGTCGTTCAGCAGCCAGCCAAAGCCCATCGGGTAAAATCCGCCATCAGGGGACGGCAAAAACCCATATTTGACGTAATATTGCTGCTTGCGGATGGCCGCAACCTTGCCATCCTGGATCGATATCGTATCCTTGTCATAGTTCGCGACAATCCGAACGACAGTCGCGCTCGAATGATGCACGGTGACGATGTACGGCTCGTCATAGCCATCATCATCCAGGTCCAAGAGCCGATGCTGCTCAAGGAACAAGTGCGGCGCGTCCTTGTCCTGTTCGTCGGGCTTCTTGTCGTCCTTGTCCTTAACGCTGGTCGGGAGAATATTCGCATCGGCAAGCTTATAGTCGAACTTGATGAATCGGCCCGAGCGAATGCGTTCCTCTATCTCGTATGGATAAAGGTGCATTTCCTCGGTTACGCGAGGCGCATCTTCAAGCGACCGCGCCCAGTAGTTCACAATCAGCCGATCAGCCGTGACGAGCCTGGTGCTGTTGCGGCTCAGCGAAGGGTCATAGAACACCTTGCGGAACGCACAGCCCACGATAGGCAGGATCACGAGAAGCTTGTCTGTGTCCTCTTCCCACTCCGGGAGTTCGGCGAGGAGCTGATAGCTCATATGGTCGGAGACACGAGTGCCGCGAGCTGCTTTCAATCCTTGTGGATCGGCACCCCATGTGACGCACTTGACGACCTGTTGGCCCTGCACGATGGCGGGATAAGCTCGGGCATTGAACTGCAAAGCGGCTGTGGTGAGCAGCGGATATTTGATGTTGGCCGCGTTTGTCCACGGATAGGTCTTGGGCTCGCTCACCAGCATGGCGAGGTCCATCGCCTTCTTGGTTGCGGTCTCCCACGCCTCGCGGGATTTCTTGTCGAGTTCGTATTCCTCGATTACCGTCGAGGCGACGGTCTCCGTCTTGTCCTTGGGCAGATGATCGAGGATGTTGGGCAATGCCGCCAGCGCAAGCAGCGGGATCATTGCCGGGTCGATCTGCTCCTGCTGCTGCTGGCCGATGTCCTGCGGCATGGCCTGCGCGCCCATCATGCCTTGCTGAGGCATAGGCATACCCGGTTGAGGCATAGCCTGCGGCGGCAAGCCTTGCGGGGGCTGCTGATATGCAGGGCTATAGCCCATTAAGCTAGCGCTCTATGCGTGGACATGGTAGATTTCCCGGATGGAAAACGAACTCGGATTTGGACTTGCGCCCCTGCCCGTCGAGGGCGAACCACTCTCACCCGAACATCAGGCCCTGTTTCGGCTAAACGCTGAATACCGAGCGAAACGAATGAGCCCGATTGAAGAAGTCATCCGCCAAGCTATCGACAAGGCTGGCGGGCAAGCGTGCGATGTGCAGGCTGCAACTGCGGAAGTGCTGCGAGCATTAGAAGCGGCAGGCTATGCGATCATCATCGATGATGATTTTTACCGAGGATGAGGCTAGCCCGCTGCTGATAGGCGGGGCTGTAGCCCATTAGCGGATGGTCACCCGATAGGTGATGTCATCCTCGTTCACCAGGCCATAGCCAGGCATGGTCTTGAGGCCCATGAGTTGCTGCTGAGCTTGCCACGCCCTATCACGCGCCTCGGATTGCTTGCGGCGCTCGGCCGGCAAATCAAAGCCGAGTGCGAATAGATTTTGCTCGTGCCATTTGTCGCTGAATGGCTCGACGCCGGCTTCACATTTCAGGCGACCGCGTTCCATGTTTTCCAGCGCATCCAGCCGCTTGCGGATGTCCACCATCTGCGCGGCGATCTCTGAGACCTGATCCGCTATATCCCCTATCTGGCGGAATGCTTCCGTGACGAGCGCCATGCCGTGGCGCATGTCATCCAGTGTTGCAGGCTCTGCCGTCTTGGGCGTAACAGGCTCGCTCATCGCCGCCAGCCCATGCGAGATCGGCCCGGCATTTGCATATCTGTGCATTGACATCTCAATATCCCCCGACAGGAGAGCGCATCTTGCCGCGCTCGTCTTCGTCGTATTCCTCTTCGCCATCTCGGGGCTGCTCATACGCAACGCACATCAGGCCGAATGCATCCGCGCCGTGTGATGCCCAATCGTGTTCAGGCCCGAGACCGACATTGCGCTTGTCGTCGATCTTCTCGTGATAGTTCACCAGGGCTTCGATGCCCCCCGAGGTCGTGGCCTCATTGAACCAGATTGAGGGGAACAATCGCCGCCCCGCCTCAACACGCTTCAGAGCAGCGCCCTTGCCCTGGTTTTTCACAGTCACCGCATCGAAATTGGCCGACCTGATATGATCCTCGAAGCGAATGGCCGTATATGCGTCGGCCTGAGCGGCGTCATGCGGCAGAAAACAGGTCGCCTTGCCGTAACCACTGTCCCGAAGCCATTGCAGATGTGTACCAAGAGGCTGCCGGACAGCTTCATAGTAGTCGATCACGCGAATTTCCCGGCCGACCCATTGCGCAATCCAAATTGCAGTAGCGTCACTGACCCCTATGTCCCAGAATGCATAGATCGGCATGAGCGGATCACGAGCGACCTTGCCAATCCTGCCCTTCTTTCGCGCTTCCTCTATCGAGGCCGCATAGTAGGCGCCTTGAATGGCTGCCTCGAACGAGCACTCGAACTCCTGGGCGTATTGATCCGCCGTCATTGTCCGGCGAGCATCAGCAAGCTCAGGCGAGGCTATCAGGCCCGTTTCGCTCGCCCTGAGCATGAGTGCCAGCCAGCCTGAGTTATCCGCCCTGGCGTCTTCCCAGAGCCGGTAGAAGGCATTGTGGCCTTTGGGTGTGCCGATGAATGTTGCCCAGCCCGATCTATCGGCGAGCATCGGCCGGATGATCTCGCCCCAGACTGCGGGGCTCATGTCGGCGTATTCGTCCAGCACGGCACCATCGAGGTACAAGCCGCGCAATCTGTCTGGGTTGTCAGCACCATAGAGCCTGATGCGAGCACCGTTCGGAAGATCGACCCGCAGCTCGGTTTCGTTCACTACGCCCTTGAGCGGCAGTGTGAAGCGCTTCAGATAGCTCCACGCGACATCTTTGGCCTGGTTGAACAGCGGCGCGACATAAGCGTATCGCGGTTCCTTGCGCTCGCATTCCAATGCGCTCTTGAGCAGGCGCTGAACACAAGCAACTGTCTTGCCGGCGCGGCGATGAGCGACGACAACCGACCATCGCTTATCCGTGGTCAGCAGCTCGGCGAACTGCTTCCTCGCTTTAAGCTCGACCTCAATCATAGCCACTTAGATACCCGGGCCGCATTTTGTCAAAATAATTTGGATTGCCCTGTTGACATGCATCCAAGTCGCTTGTATGTTTTGGTCATAGCAAGGAGATACGGACATGAACGCACACGGCCACTACGAACTAGCCCTTCAGCTCCGCAACCGCATCATCGCCGGCCAGAGCAACGAGACCCCGGTTCAGGCTTGGGCCGGTGTCGTTCGCAACTGCGCCATCGCCGCCAGCAAGTTCCGCGCCGAAGTCAACCAGATGACCTACACCCGCGCCGAGCTAGCCTTCCTGAACAACATCGACCGCATCTGGCAGCCCGCCAAAGCGCAAGTCCAAACACTAACCCGCTGAATCAGGCCCTTCGGGGCCTTTTTCGTTTCAATCAACTGATATGCTGACCTTGAACTGAACGGGGTTGTCAGCGTCGCCCGAGTGCGTTGTGGCCTGCAAATCCGGCAGCACCTTGCGCATTAAGGCAATCGCAACAGTTGCCTGCGTTGCGGACATCTCAACCTTGCCGAGAGCATGATCGATCAAGCGATTGAGAATATTGCTGTTTGCAATTTTAGCCCTGTGCTCTTCAGTGAGCCGAACACCAGTCGGGCCAGTCGGTCTGCCTGCCATGTGAAAGACCTATTTGCAGCCCGGCTTGGGGCGCATTGGCTTTGATTTCTTGGCCATTTTCACAGCTCCTTGGATATGGGCTCGGGGTTTCGTCAAAATAATTTGGATGCCGTGTCGATTTATGATTGACAGCCGTCCAAGTGGCTTGTATGTTTATGGCTATCAACAAGGGAGACCGACATGACCAAGACCGAAAAGCTCCAAAAGAAGATCGACGCTCAGTTCGCCAAGATCGCCAAGCTTGATGAGCAGATCGGTCGCCTGATGAGCCAGCGAGTTGCAGCCGAGGAGGCAATCGCGACCCTCATGGACCAGCAGGCGCGCTAATGCGCCTTTCCATCACACAAGGGAGATATGAAGATGCTGCGAACCACTCTCTCGGAAGGTCCGATTGGGGAGCGTCACGGCGAGATGCATACCCTTGTGCGCAACCCATTCAAGACCAAATTCATGCGCGCCAACTACGAGGCCGCAGTGAAGACCTATGACATCCGGGGCTCGAATTTCATCTACCCAAACACCAATCGGCGCTGCGTCGGTAACGCTTGGGCAAACAATTTCTGGCGCGGATTCGACGGTGTCGCGCGCAACTGGGATCACGCGTCAAAGCAGACGCCGGCTTACGCAATGTGGTGTGCTGGCCGCGATATTCGACAGGCACTCAGCCAATGACCCCCGCCTCTTTCATCAACTGGCTGGCGGATATGAAATCCGCCGGCCTTGCCCGGTCTGATGCTGCCTGCGCTAGGCTTTTGGGCGTTTCACCGAACGGTGTTTTGCTGATGAAACGGAACGGCTGTGACCGGAGGACCGCTTTGGCTTGTCGGGCTTTGCTGCACCGGCTTGAGCCTTATGGTGAATGAAGCCGACAGGTCCAATCTTGCGCGGCAGGATTATCGTCTTGGCGAGGTAATCAACGCCCTTGGCTTCCTCGTCGTCTGACATGGAGTTATCTCCAGCGGCCAGCCAGCCAGAGCAGCCTTCAGCCTGGCTATGCTCAGATCGTGCATTCTCCAGCCTACCCCGAAGATGTTCTCGACCCGGATGCCTTTGGGCTTCAGCTTGGCTCTTGCAGCAGCCATGACTACGCCGACATGGTGTGTGGTGATTTCATGAGCGCATAGCGAGATTGCCGTAGCTAACTGCTCTGCTGACCAGATACGCCCGTTCATCAATGATGCGATGAGAAGCGATTGCTGCTTGGTGAGCCCGAAGGCGAAGGCCATCAGCCCAGCATCCGCTGGCTTGGGCATTATCTCGGAAAGCAGGAACTCCAATTGGTCGATGTAGGCTATCAGCTCTTCCCGTGGGGTGAGCGGGGTGATGTCGAGCCGGTCCATGGGCTTGCCCGCTCATTTAGCCGCTGGCATTGTTGCTCGTAGGGTGTGGGCTGTTGGCGGGCAATAGTTTTGGAAATTGCTTCGAGCACGCGAAGTGCGAAGCTGGGTGCGGGCAGTGGCCGATCCACACGATGTCCCGCGCGTCCGAGCATGAATCTATGCGGTCTGCATGCATATGTCAAGCGGGTGAGGCTAAACGAATGATTGACGTGAGCGATTGGATGATTTCGGTCCGAATCTCTTCGTCTAGATCGCCTAGTTCGTCACCGACGCCGCGCCTATCGCCTAGTTCCGCGATTATAGCGCGGGCTGCTCGATGCGCCCAGTCTGTTGGTGGCGGTGCAGGCTCTTCGCTATCTCCCCACTCATCCGGGGCATCGTATGGGAAACGGTCACCGTGCTCAAGCCAAAATAGTGGGTTATCCATTTGATTTCCCTAGCAAATTGCGTGGTTTTGTGCAACAACAAACTATGCCGCCATCTTCTCCCTATCCGCAGCTTCCAACGCTGCGAACAGCTCTTTCAAATCCCGAATCCGGTTGCGCCGGCTGTCCTTCGCCTTTGGCATTTTGTCATCATAGGCCCCGTCAACCTCCCCGACATGGATTTCAACTACCTTGGCCGGGTCAATCCGTGCAGGCCCCATAGAGTCGCACAGAACGCGACCAACGTGCGGGTAGAGGAATTCATCGCGGAACTCACCCCATGCGACTGTAGCCCCCCTCTCCGTGGCGAGAAATAGGTAGCCGGAATAAAGCGGGGTTGGCATTAGGCTTCGCTCGCGGTGCGGACCTACTCGCTTGAGCTTCTTGTAGGTCGGGACGTAGCCGAAATACCCGCCCTTGCGCAGCTCGTCCTGGGCCAGGTGCTCGCAGCCGCCCTTTGCACGAAGGACATAGTACGTCATTTGCAACGTTGGGATTTTCATGGCTCCTGCCCTCCTGCTTCCGCGATAGCGGCGTCGATCATGGCGCGCCAGATAGACCGGCAGGGGTATCCTCTCGGCATCTCGTCCCGGCCTTCCTCCATCATCCCCTCTGTCGGCTCCCTGATTGCTCTGAGAGCTGCGAGTGCGAGAACGTCTAGTGGGCATTCGTGCGGATAATTATCCGTGCCCAAAGCCCACTCATGTGCAGCCTGATCCATCGCCCGCGCCATCCGTGTTACCAGTGTCTCGCTCATGGCTTCCTCTCTTGGTGTGGGCGGGCGGTCATGCTGCCCTCTTCGGTGCGAAGGGAATAAAGCCAGGATTGCGCCAGCTCTGGGCCTTCCTGATCGCGTGCAAAACCGTCGTGTGATCCTTCCCGCCAAACCATCGACCGAGCTGGGTAAGTGACAGTTCCGGCCGCTCTACATAGGCCCTCGACATGGTTGTTTGACGAACTGCTACTAGCAGTCTGATACGACATCCGCCCTTGATGGCTCGAGCCGGGTAGCCGTACCGATCCACCGCTTCCTGAATGATCACACACACGTCTCTGTCGGTTGGCTGGGCCGTTGGCAGCCATTCGTAATAATCGGCCCAGACCTTTTCCGGCGTGAGGGGTTCTAGCTGTGGCTCCATGAACATCAGAGCCGGGACGACCGGCGGGTGCCTCAGATGCGTTACCATGTTAGCGATTGGTTTCGTCGGGAACGTGCGAGCGCGAGCCAGCCGATACCGTTCCATCATTTTCTCGGTTTCTGTCACGATGAACTCCTACGCTGTGCGTTTCCAGTTTGATGGCAATGGCGCATCGGGAACCTTCGCCATCAGCTCGGGATCGTATTTGGCTCGGATCGCGGCCAGGTCGGCGGCTTCGTCACGTTCGCCGTAGCTGGCATGAAACTTTGCCATGCGAGCACGTTGGCGTTCCTTCTCAGCCTCGGTGAGTGGAGGTCGCTCGGGAGGCCGCTCGGCCAGGATGCGCTGACGGTGCTGAATGCGGTCACGCATCTCGACGTGGTGTTTCATGGCTTCGTCGCACTGTTGGCGAAGCTCTGCGGGTGACGGAAAGAATGCGTGTCCAAGATGCCCCTGGAGGATTGCCTTGCACGCATGGAAAAGACCGTGCTTCGTGGTCCCCTCAAGCGCTATTTCGTAGGCTGCCTTTTCGATGCCGGAACTATCCGCCGCGCGGGAGGGCAAGGAGGCGAGCAGAACCAGCGCCTGAAGCCAATCCGTCCCCGTGGATTTTTTCCAAACGTCGATTGAGTATGTCGGGAGAGTCATCCGGTAGAATTCCTGCCTTGCGTGCTTCGTCGCGGAACATTTCGCCTACGGATTTCGGCTTGGGAGGTGGGCGGATAACGGCCTCGATCCACGAAACCGGATCGATCACACGCTCCTGCTCGGCCTCTCTGATTTTGCCGAGAAGCGTGCAGCAGTCGTCGCCGACGAGTTTCAGCCATTTACCGATAAGAGATTTGGAGGCGGGGATCGTCAGCCCGCGATTCTTGGCTATGAACGGAGGCCCTTCCCTCCAAAGCAGATCGCGCCAGTCGGTCGGCGCTTCAGCGCCAGTTGCGTTAGCAACTGTATCTGTATCTGTATCTGTATCTTGCACCGTAACAGCAGCGTTACGTGACGTTTGCGTTACGTCACGCGTTACGTCACTCGCTCCACTTTGAACGTCACCGTTACGCCTCCCATTGTCACCGTCACGGCTCTTGTTCCGTTCACGATAGCGGCGCTGCCGTTCGGCGGCTCCATCACTCGTGTACTGACGATCACCCCACCTCGCCACGACGCCAGCGCAAACGCGACCAAGATGCTCCAGGCTATCGAGTACATTGTCCAAATCACTTTCATCGCACCGAAGAAAGTAAGCGGCCTCTCCTGCGTCGAACTCGTATCGTCCATTGTCGTTGATCTCCGCTGCGCTTTCGAGGATCGCGCCCCATACCCACACCACACGCTCGACAGGCTGCTTTGAACGCACCGCTGCACGCACGAGTTTTTCATCGCGCATCATTCCGGCATAGTGGCGGAACCAGCGGCTCATGCAGCTTCAAGCTCGATGAAGACAGCGCCGCCCTTGCATGGAGCTTCCTTGCGGAGCGCGATCTGCCACTTTGAATCGTCCACGCCCAAGACATCGGCTATCCCGTCGAGATAGCTCTTGATGCTCGAAAGCATACCGTCGAGGTCGCGGCGACGATTGTCAGGCGGGCAGAAAATCGCGGTGACTTTCAGCGCCTGCGGGATGTCGGTGTCGCCCGCCCTGATGCCAGCTTCCCTAGCGCAGCACGCTGCCGCCATGCGTGCAATCTTCGTGCTCAAGGCTTTCTTCGCCCAATGCACACGAGCGTTGGGATGCAGCACGCGTGGAGGCCAGGGCAATTCGAGCTTGATCACGAGCGATCCCGCTTTTGTTCACGCGAAAGTCGGCCGGCCGTGAAGTTGTTCATCGGCTCTCGAAAGCCCGGGGCGCACATGGTGACGACATAATCGCCGGGTGTGAGCGGATAGCCTGGAACCATCCGCCAGCCCTGCTTGATGCGCTCGGAAAACAGCGACAACGGCACGAGATCGATTTGCTCGGTCATTCATTTCACCCTTTATCTCCCGCCGGCCTTTTGGCTCTTGCGGTCCCGATAGTTCAGAAGTTACATATCGAATTCTGCTTCAATGCATGGAAAGAATTCGCCTGCGTGTTTCTTGCGCTTTGGATGGCTATGATTAATTGGTCTAGGAATGTCTCCGCAGTATTTGAGCGCAGTGGTTGGCGACACACCCGCGCGGCGGGCTATTTCGTCCAACTGGTAGCCTTCGCTACGAAGCCTGCGCATAAGTTCAATCGTTTGTGTGTTGATTCGCGTCACTTAGCTGCTGCCTTCCTCTGCGCAATTTTCGCAGCCAGAGCCGCAGCCTCAATCCCAAAACCCTCAAGATCATCATCCGGTGCTATCGCTTTCTCGACGGCTATTTGTTGTTGGAGCTTCTCTATCTGACGCTCGACCAGATCGAGGTAAGCCGCTCGGATACGGAAGAACAGGTCGGTATCCACCGACTTCGCAGCGCCCGTTCGCAGGCGCTCCAGGGTATTGAAACCCAACCCATAGCGATGGGCGAATTCCCGAACAGTGGCGGCTTGATCGCCCCAGCCCTTCGCCCGAAGCTCAACCACCTGCCGAACATAGTTCCCGGCAGTCTCGACGGCACTCATTTGTTTACGCTCCTGATTACGAAATTCTTCAAACGCCATGCGTCCAGCTCCATGCTTTTCTTGCGGGCATGGCGAAGGGCACAAAAAGCATTGAGACTCTTGGGGCTGCTGCTCGTAGGCTCTTGGCGGAGATGGACGAGCGTGCTGCGAAACGAAGAAATGAACCACCCCAGGCGGGGGGGATGAATGGGGGCCGCCACGGATTTCAGTATGCCAGCCAGTCTCTCGATAAGCTGGTGCATGAGGGCGGGCCGGTGTTGTTGCGATGCCGGCCCGCTGCTGCTTTGAAACGTGCCGCGAACGACAATTCGCGCATGATGCCTGGAAATGAACGTCGTGGTGGTTGGGAATGACATCAGGCGGCCTCCCACCAGAAAGCCGGCCGGTTGGCTTGGAATACGGCGTGCGCAAACCCCAACGGGGTAGCGCTTCGGAAGTTGGCTCTGTCCGGGCCGGGAGGAGCCTTATGAATCCGGTCGTCGGGCTTTCGCCCATCCAGAGCCGGGAATGGCTTCGGCATGACGAAGCCGCCGCCTGTCCAAAGGCAGGTTTTCTTCGTGTAGTTGTCGTCTTCCTCGATCCCTGCAAAGTCATGGGGATGGAAGCTGTGGTCCGGCTGGCGCCAGTAGCTACTCAGCGTCGAGACGGGGTTCTCCAGCATCCACGGGGCACCAGACCATTCACAGATGTCGCGGGCGCGCTCTACCAATTCGATTGCGGAGGCGAGGCCGGCGAGGCCCTTATCCTTGAACCAGCGCGCTCCCGACACAGCCAGGTTGGTGCAGGGCGGGAAGGCGAAGACGATCTGGTATTCGCGACGCGGCGGAAGCCAACGAAGGATGTCGGTCCCGTCACGCTGGATATCGACACACAGCGTCTCGAAGCCAATCTCGGCCCACGGCTTCACCATGTTGCCGGTGAGATCGAACAGGGACAGGACGAGCTTGCCCATTCACAGCGCTCCCAACCGCCGGTATTCGCAGACAACGTGATGATGTCGAGCCTGCTCCATCTGGAACTCATCGAGCGCGGCTATCCGGTCTATGCGAGCGCGGAGTTCGGCTCTGCGCTTCTGGTGTGTGCGGATAGCGCAAAAGCTGATGGTGCTCAGAAGCGACAGAGCGAACCAGACGGCCACGATTTCGAGCATGATCATGCGAACATCACCATTTGGCCGTCAGGGGCCATTTCGTAGGTTGGTTTCGGCTTTGAGTTAGCCACGATCCACACCATGGCCTTCCGGCCGCTGGGAGTTAGGCGATGAAATCCCGACTCCACGACAAGCCCCGCATTAACCAACTCGACGCGGCGCGGTCTCTGCGTGCTCGGGTTCATGTTGAGCCGCGTCTGCATTTCGATATCTGTGAGGCCGGTGAACGGGTGCTTGCGCAATTCGTCCAAGACCAAGGCCAGCTGTGTGCCGGCGTTCGGGTATGCCTCTATGGCTGCCTCTCGGCTGGTCTGGCTGTGTCTGACGAAGGGCTGGAGGTTGGTCATGCGGCCACCTTCGAGGTGCGGCGCGCGGCAATCATGAAGGCCCTAATATGCGCTTCGGTTTCAGGCCAGACGCGGCCACCAGCGCGGAGCCTTTCGACCAGTCGGCCGTTCTTGATGGCTTTGAAGCCGAACTGGAACGGGCTCATGCCGGTCTTGGCCAAAAACGCTTCGATGTCGGAGAGGAGGGTGGACTGCATACGCCCACAATATGCACGCTGTGGCGTTAAGTCAATACCCTCCGTAGCGGTTACGCGCTGCGGCGATAATTCGCGCACGCAAAAGCGTTAACCGTGATATGGAAGAATGCATGGGGAAAATGATGATGCCTGGTTGGCGAGATCGGCTGCTAGAAGCCGTAGCTCGGGATGGTCGCAAAGATCGAGCGATCAGCCTTGCGGCGAAGCTTGGGCCGAACTTCGTCAACCAGCTCCGTCACAACGACAAAGACCCGAAAATCAAGAGCTTGATCAAGCTCTGCGACGAGCTGAACGTTAGCCTCGCTCAGATATTCACCGGTCTGGACGTTACGCCTCAGGACGAAGAGTTTTGGGCGATATACCGCTCGATGCCTGAGGGTGAACGAGCAGCGCTTTTAGCGCTTCTGTCGGCCCGCAGCTCCTCATAATCACCAGGATCGCTTCTTTTTCATGCGTAGTCAGGCCGGCCCATAGGGCCAGCACTTGTGCCGCCTGCTGCATGTGTTTTCCCAAGCCCTCGTAGGCCCACCCCGACCGCGCCTATTCTTGCCTGTTTCGCGCGGGGAATCAGGCATAATTAAATTTTCTACAGGTGCTGGCTAGCCCCCCCCGAAAATAAAGTAGGTTAGTGTCACCGCACCCTGCGGCGTGCATTTTTTTCGCTAACCCTATTGACGTTCACGCTGCGGCGTGCGTATATGGCTCAACACAACGGAGCCATCCACCGTGTCTAACCACTTCCCTTGCCCCTTCTGCGGAAGCCGCGATCTCAGCATCGACCACCTCGGCGACGGTGAGCGCGAGTTCTTCTGCGTGACGTGCGGCCAGTGTGAAGCAGACGGCCCGATCATGCGGACTGAGGAAGGCGCTGTGGAAGCCTGGAACATGCGCCGCAAGCCAGATGGCGAACAGGGAGAGTGAGATGACACCGACCGAAGCGAGAGAAGTGATTTACCAGAGGCTCAAGCAGATAGGCGACCCGAAGCGCTTCCGCATTCGGCCTTACAAATGGAACGGCACTCACATCTTCGCAGTCGAGTTCCGCGATCATGGCTTCTGGCATCACATTCGAGACTGCAAATCGGAAGAACAAGCCAAGCTCGAAATTCAGCGCCGGTCCTGAACCCATACAGCCGAGCACAAACGGCTACGACGAAACGGGAGCGACGAAATGCAAATCACCCGCACATCGATGGTTTCCGGCAAGACGCACACGCTCGACCTGCCGGTGACGCCGGAACAGCTTGAGGCTTTTACGTCAGGTCGGCTCCTCATTCAGGAAGCCCTTCCGCATCTGTCTGACGATGATCGCGAGTTCATCCTGACTGGCATCACTTCCGAGGAGTGGGACGCGACGTTCCCAGACGATGAAGACGATCTGGATGACGACGAGCCTGCGTTCTGATGCACGAAAATGTATCGCCAGCCAACCCTGATGCATCATCCTGATCGGAGCCCGTGAAGATGACACGCTATCGCTATGAGGACGACCCACAGTTTGATCCCCGCGAAGGAGACGGCATGTCGGAGCCCATGAAGATGACACAGCCCTACCCCAACGAAGCCCTCACCGACATCTGCAAGCAGTTGCTGGATGATTGGGATTTGACGCCCGAGCAAATCGGCAATCTCGCCATGGATATTGCAGGCGAGTGCGATGCGATCATGGAAGATCGGTGGATGGATTTCACCAATCGCGAGCCCGACGACAGTTCGTACCGTCGCGACATGATCGCTGCCGGTCGCGGCCATCTGCTGAAGTGAGGGTGATGAAGATGAGCGACTTTCCTTCAGCCAGTTACGACGCGTGGAAGACGCGCAGTCCAGACGATGAGTTCCCGTACAGCCGGGAGCCCGACGAATTTCACTGCGAAGCCTGCAATGACACGGGCTGGATCGCTGATGGCGACCGTATCGAACCTTGCTACGAATGCGGCGGGGTCTGTCCGATCATCGAAGATGCTTACGACAGAGCGGGGGACTGAACAATGTTCCTCTGCAACCAATGTGACGAGCCCTACCAGTCCTACGGCGATTGCTCTGGCATCTGCGAAGATTGTCGCGACGAACGTGAACTGCGGCAGATGCTCGACGCCATGACCGAGGACCAATATCGCGAGTTCATGCGAGCGCGTCAGGCCAACATCGTATTTCATTCGATCAAGAATTGGAAGCTGGCGTCATGACTGATTGGCAGCGGAAATTGCAGCTCCAGCCGGAATGGGACCAAGCGGCTGAGCATGAAATCACCATTCAGCAGCTCGCCGGAGTCATCGCCGATAGGTTGCGCGTCCTCGCTCCCTTCACAGATGAATTTGAAGACATTGATGACCAAAGGCAAGAGCTTGCCGATCAATTTGAGAGCATGAGCCAAGATGAGACCCTGACAACTTCTCAGTTCGATTACCTAATGAACGATCTGTACGACTGGGGAGATACCCAGATCGGCGGCAAGTTCTTCGATGCAAAGAAGGTCTGCTGGATTAATAGGTTCTAAGGCCATGAGCAACCCTTTGTATCGTGGAGATTATTACGGAGGCGTATTCCTCCCGCCCTCACCCGAGGATTTAGTTGTCGGACAACTTCACTATGATGTCAGATCAGCCATCCGAGACTTGATCCGGCTGGAGGGATTTGAGGCAGCTCGGGAGCATGTCGCGAACTATCTAATCGATGAGCTGAACAGGCGTCGGTCATGAAAGTCGTTGAGCTCTTCCCGAAGCCAAAGCGCGTTATCGGCTGGGATGAGCATGGCCGGCGTACTGCCCATTCGCTGAAACAGGATCAGGCGTGGCACGACAAACATGGACTGGAAAAAGGCCCGTCCTGGGACGAAATGCAAGCCGACATCTGGACATGCACATTCCCCTACGAACTCCGCAGGCGGCGCTGGTATTGGTCCAATGTGGCTGAACGCGACAAGTGGCCGCAACACCATATCGAACTGGCTTTAGACGAATTCGACAAGGCCGAGAAGGCCATCGAAGCGTGGTCTGCGTATCAGACCGATTAACCTCACACACGAGAACCCACTATGCCATCAATCAATGACTCCTTTCCCAGCAAATACCTCAAGGCTTCCGACATTCCCGAGGAAGGCATCACTGCCACCATGCGGCTCGTCACATTCGAGAAAATTGGTGCCGATGACAAAGGCCCCAAGCCGGTTCTGTTTGTCGAAGAGTACGACAAGGGCATTGTCATCAACAAAACCAATGCCACCAACATCGCGAAGTTGTACGGCGATGAGACCGACGACTGGCCGGGCAAGAAAGTTCGCATCGAAACAGCCTGGGTGGACTTCCAGGGTCAGTCCGTCGAGGCGATCCGCATCTACCCGCCCAAGAGGCAGGTTGGCGAACGCCAGCCGCAGGCCAACACGCGGATGAGCGTCAACGACGCCGGCTTGAACCAGCAGGCTCGCACACAGCGGTTCGATGACCGCAGCCCGCCCCCGCCAACCGACGACGACATACCCTTCTGAGGCTCAGCCGATGCCTAGCGCAACCCTCATCATCGCCAATGCTGCCGCGCGGGAAAAAGCCGCGCGGTGGATTGCCGAGGCTCCGTTCATGGCCCGCGTAACGGTTAAGACCAGCAAGCGCACGCTACCGCAAAATCGGCGGCTCTGGGCTATGCTCGGCGAACTCTCCAGTCAGGTGAAATGGCATGGCCGCTGGCTGGATGAAGAGAGCTGGAAACTGCTGTTCCTCGATGCTCTGGGGCACGAGATGCGGGTTGTTCCCAACCTCAACGGCGACGGTTTCGTTAGCCTTGGCCGGTCCTCGTCGGACCTGACTGTCGATGAGATGACAGACCTACAGACGCTTATCGAGGCGTTCGGCGCGAACCACGGCGTAATTTTTCATGAGCCGCACCAGGAACAAGCAGCATGACCCACAATCCGTCAGGAATGCACCCCTCCCTGCCTATTCCTGACGAGGCCAGCACCTGCAAAGAGCATGGTGCTGGCTCCCTTTCCGCCGAAGATGAGGCGGACTTGGCCGGCGACGATGGAAAGCATGGGGCTGACCTGTCGCCGGCCGAACTTGATTTTATGCTGACGTGCGGACTTGCCCTATGAGCAAAATCGTCCTTCTGCCGTCTGCTGCTGTTGATCGCATCTGCCACGATGAACAGATGGTCATCTGGGCTGGCGATGTCACAGGCGCTTTGAGCATCGGCGATTTTCTGCGCGACCTTGATTATTCCGAAGGCATCGAACTGCAGGAATGTCTCAAGCGAGAAATCCGCAGCATCATTCGCATGGCGCTCGACCACCCCGAAGCCAGAACATTTTACACCGGGGATAGGTAAATGTCTCGCGAGAAGTTCAAGCTCTGGATCGGCCGCACCGACAACACCAAGGCTCCTGAGAGCGTCCAGCTACGCATTCTCGTCCGCTACAAGGGCTGTTGTGCCCGATGCCAGAGCAGGCTGGCAATAGGCCGCTGGCAGCTCGATCACGTCATCCCGCTACAAGATGGCGGGGTGAACGCGGAAGGCAACCTACAGCCGCTCTGCGTGCCGTGTCATGGGCTAAAGACAGCCGGCGAGGCCACGGAGCGCGCAAAGGTTCGCGCGAAGGCCAAAGCCCATCTGGGCATCAAGGCACCGAAGCAGAAGATAGCCAGTCGCGGCTTCCCCCGCACTCGCGCGCCTCGCGCTCCCAAGCCGAACCTACCGCCGCGCTTACTCTATGCGGGAGTAGGGGAACTCATGAAGCCGATAGGCGATGGAGATACCGAGTGACCGTGCATTTCCACGGTACTCCGCTTACGCCCCGCAGCGAGTTGCAGAAACTCGCCGGTAAGAACTTCTGCGTGCCTTTCTCCGACCCGCGCGATGGCGATTGGTGCCTGGCCAATGCGCAGAGCATCATTTGGGACAATGGCGGATTCAACGCCTTCACGCAGGGCAAGGTAGTTAACCGGGACAAGCTTTATGCTTGGTTGGAACCACGCCTCGGGCATCCCCATTTTGCCGTTATTCCCGATGTCATAGATGGCTCGGTCGAGCAGCAAAAGGCATTGGTCGCCGAGTGGCCATTCGATGCTTGGCTCGGCGCTCCAGTCTGGCATACGGCGCTACCGCTCGACTATCTGATTGAACTTGCCGACGAATGGCCGCGCATATGCTTCGGGAGCTCAGGACGCTATTGGCAAGTCGGCTCCGATGATTGGTGCCGCCGCACTGACGAAGCATTCAACGCTCTTGCTAAGCGTGGCCCGCTGCCATGGGTGCATATGCTGCGCGGCATGGCACTGGCAGGCGATGTCTGGCCCTTCGCCTCGGTTGATAGCGTCAACGTCGCTAGGAACTTCAAGGACGCAAAGACCGACCCTGAACGCATGGCCCGCCGGATCGATGCCGTGCAGTCGCCTATCAAGTGGAACCTTCAACCACAACAGCAAGACATGTTTGCGGCATGAATATCTACCGACACAAGTTCACCGCTCAGTGCCCGGTCAATGGTCAGGAGGTTCAGTACGAACTGACAATCGAGACGGACAGCATGGTGTCGGTCGAGAGCATCACGAAAGGGTGCGCCTTCGAGGCTCCAATCTTCCATGAGGAGATCGCGGGGCATTCAATCAAACTATTCGGTGGCCGGCAAACACTGAAGGCCCACCACCACGGTGTTGATATCGAAACCCGGAGAGAAGCATGAAAACTCCAATTCTCATTGCAGCCTTCGCGGCTACGATCCCAGCCGCTAACTGGCTGATCGGCCACTGGGGAACCGTATGCATCCCGAATGGGCCGTGCCTGCTACCGGTCGGCTTCGGTCTATCGGCGCCCAGCGGCGTTCTGATGATTGGCGCGGCACTTGTCCTGCGCGATCTTGTCCAGAAAACGGGCGGTGTCAGGGCGGCTCTTCTCGCCATCGGCATTGGCGCTGCGCTCAGTTGGTTCGTTGCGCCGCCTGCGTTGGTGCTCGCGTCAGTCGCGGCGTTCGTATTGGCCGAACTCGCCGATCTTGCCGTCTATACCCCGCTCAAGGAACGGCAGTTCGCTTTAGCTGTCCTACTCAGCGGCATCGCCGGCTCGATCATCGACAGTGCCATTTTCCTTTGGATGGCTTTCGGCTCGCTGGATTTCATAGCCGGTCAGGTGCTGGGCAAGTTCTGGATGAGCCTAGCAGCCTACGTGGCAATTGCCGGCTATCGGATCGCTGTCCGTACTTCGGGGGAATACGATGGCTGACCTGGCAGACGATGCATTCATTGAAGAGCTTAGGCAAGCCATCGCTGAAGATCGCTTATCCTCTGTCATTAGCGATAACGGCATGATCCGCGTGCTGGATCGTCTAGAAGCAGCAGAGCGAAACGTGAAGGAACTGCGGGAGGCGCTGGTAATCGTCACTCACGATGATCAGCGCTCATATATCCAAGAGATAGTCCGCGCCGCTCTGGAGGCAAGTCAATGACCACACCCGAACCGAACCTGCCGTGCCCGAAATGCGGCAACGAGATCGTTGAATGCGCATCCTGCTACGATGCCCGCCGCTCTGTGCCTGTGGCGAGCGAGGAGATGTTCGAAGCGGCATGGAAAGAATGGGTGAAATTTCCATCTGACCAAGTCAAGGCTGGCTTGCGTGCCGCAATCACCGCCGCGCTATCGGGTCAGACTGCGGAGCCTGTGGTGTTCAAGAACGGTCCGGTAGCTCTTGGCTATCGTGACGCTAAACACCTGAAATGGATCGCCGACAGGCTGGAGCATATCCACGGCGAAAACCCGAATTATGATTACATGCTGAAATTGCACGAGATAGCTGCCGCGCTCGCCACTTCTATATCCCCAGCCCCCGATGCGGGATGGCGGGAAGCATTCGATGAGATGGTGGCTGCGCTTACGCCGTTTGCGGAACTGGCTGTGGTCTACGACACGCCTGACAATGAATGGGGCATAATCATGCCACATGACGGTCGCGAGTTTGTGGAGGTCACGATAGGCGACCTTCGCCGCGCCCGCGCCGCGATCTCCAAGGCCCAGGCAGCGGGAGCGGAGAAATGAGCACAATGAAGCTTCAGAGATGCGAGCATGGACGATTTGGCGGCTGAACTTACTGCGGCGGCGAGCCAATTGGAAGCTGAGTTCTCAGCAGTTTTGGCAGGGATTTGCCGGGAAGCTGCCGCAGCTCTCAAGGCGGCAGAGGCAGCTATCGTTGATATCAGGAACACGTATGACGAGGCGCTTACATTGGCTCGCGACGATGCCGAGAAAGCCGAGGAGCATATAGCAGTCCTCGAAATCCAGATGGCGACGGTCATCATATCGGCAGAGGAACACAAAGCCAGAGCCGAGAAGGCCGAAGCCGACCTCGCCGCAGCCAAGGCGAACAGCGAATTGTTCGAGCGGGAAAATGAGCAGTTCCGCCGGCAAGTCATCGATCTGCAAAACCAGATGATGAAGGAGCGTGGCTATCTCGCCGCAGCCCGCTCTGAGAATGACCGGCTTAGGGAAGGGCTGCGGCCGCTGCTTACCACGACGAAGTTGCTGCTGGAGAACTCGCGATTATGCGCCGTCAAGCATCATGGTTTCAAAGAAGAGACCGATCCTGCCCCAAGCTGGCTAATTGACGCGCGCAAGGCAGTGGATGCCGCTGCCGCTCTTTTCGCCGGGAAGAAGACCAGCGGCAACGCGATCAGGAAGGCGAAGCCGTGAGCAAGCCCCTCGCCATTCCCGAGCGCCAGGTGACTGCGCTGGCTCGCGGAGCGGCGAAGGCCGGCTGCATTGCCGAGGTCAATATCGGCGGCGTGGTTGTGCGTCTAATCCCCAAGGACCAAGCACAGGAACCGGAGAAGGTTGACGAGAAGGGCAAAGGGTATCTCTGATGCTCGACATGCCACGTCCTCGCCCGCCGTTCGTTCAACGCGAAATCTCCCGCCACGGCAAGACCGTCTGGTACTTCAGGAAGGGCAAGGGGAAGCGCCTACGGCTCGATGGCCAATTCGGGACGCAGGAATGGCGGGATAGCTACGACGCCGCCCTGCGTGGCTCCCCGGTCCCAAGAAAGGCCAGCGCGGGCAAGACATCGCTGCGGTGGTTGGTTGATCGCTACCTTGAGAGCGGTCGGTTCTCCAAATTGGCTGATGAGACGCAGGAGATGCGTCGCCGGATTCTGCTATCGGTCTGTACGACGGGCGGAGACCTGAATTTCCGCACCATAACCGACCGGGACATCCGGGCCGGGAAGATGCGTCGGGAAGCAACGCCGGCGGCGGCGCACAATTATGTGCGGGTGATGCGGTCCCTGTTCGATTTCGCTCTGGATAGTGACTGGATCACGGAGAACCCGGCAGCCAAGGTCAAGACCGTCGAGCCGAAGACGGACGGGCACCACACATGGACGGTGGATGAGGTTCTGCAATATCAGGAAAGGCATCCGCTCGGCACGCAGGCGCGCTTGGCACTGGACGTGCTGCTCTACACCGGCTTTCGCCGGGGCGATGCCGTGAAACTCGGCAAGCAGCACATCCGCAATGGAGTCATCACCTACCGAGCGACCAAGAACAGCCTGGAGGTCTACCCGCCCGTCCTTGGGCCGCTGGCGGAATCAATAGCTGCGACAAGGACCGGGGATCTGGTGCTGCTCTGCACGACGCAGGGAAAGCCGTGGGTGAAGGAAAGCTTCGGGGCGTGGTTTGCTGAGCAGTGCATAGCTGCCGGTGTTCCTGGTCGTGCGCACGGGCTCAGGAAGGCGGGAGCAACATTCGCCGCTGAGAACGGAGCCAACACGCTACAGCTCATGGCGCTGTTCGGCTGGAGCAACACTCGCATGGCCGAAATCTATGTGAGGAAGGCGAGCCGGAAACTGCTTGCCGAACAGGCGGCGAACGCGCTATCCCCGCACCTTGGATCAGGTGCGGGCGTCAGCGCGGAAAACGCAACGAAATCAAGGGCCGAAAAGTGACCCTCGAATCCTGCCGGGATCGCCAAAATTTTCGCGCAACGCCTTGCCGCATAAGGGTTTGCGGCTCATCGTTCCCCGCACCTTTCCGGTCGATTGGACCGTTGATTCTGCGAGAGAACTTTCGACGCGCCCCGCACCCGTTCCCCCTCCCTCGGACTGATATGGAGCCCTGAATGAACGATAAGCAGCGCATCATCGATTTGCAGAAATCTCTCCGCATTGCCCGAGCGGCGCTCGAATACGTTCGTACTCATTCGTAGGAGCGGGCGCTGATCGATCACGCGGATGACGCCTTGGAGAAAATGTTCAAACTGGAGCGCACGCAACCGCTACAAGGATTGGTGGGACACGAAAGGCGCCACCCATGACCGCTCATGAATGGCAGCCGATAAGCTCGGCGCCGAAGGATACCGCCGTCCTAACCTACGGCTTCGGTTACGAAGTGGCGCACTTCAACACTCTGCTCAACAAATGGGTGGCGTGCTGGGATCACCGACCAATCGAAAACCCAACGCATTGGATGCCGCTACCGGCCCCTCCACCCTCTGCTGAAGGAGACTGACATGGGCGAGATCGACGACGATGAAGGCGGCTTCCGATGCGTACTCGCTTTCCCCGATCAGTCTGAATCCTTCGTCCTCGGATGGGAGGCCGCACCATATTGGGCGCGGCTACGGAACGGGGAGACGCTGGTGAAGACCGACGATGGCTTCCCTGTCCACAGAGCTAATGATGAGCTTTTCCGGCGGATGGCTGACGCCTGCGAATACGAGTACGCAGCGACGCCCATTGATGATTGCTGGATGAATATCCGATTTCGGAAGATGGAGCGCAAGCCGCGCTTTTCAATTGTGGGAGGTTCCCGCCCATGACGACACAGCCCGAGATACCTGACAATCTGCGTCATGCCATTGATGCGGCGTGCGTCCACTTCGCACTGTTCGGCATCGACTTTCGTCGCCCTTGGGAATGCGATCTGGACGATGTTGAGCAGGAGCGATACGAGGCGCTGTGCGCTGTCCTATCTGCCGCTCTGTGTGACGAGCGTAACCGTACCATAGAAGAATGCGCAGGGATTGCGGAGCGATACAAAACTGTCTATCCGAAAGCACCCAAAACTATCGCTGCCGCCATCCGCGCTCTGCTCAAATGAGGCCCCGCGAGCGATCCATGCCCTGGATACTCCTATGGGCGGCTGTTGTGACAATTGGGTTTGCGTTGGTGAAGTGTGTGGGGAAGTAAGGCGGGCCGGGCTACGAACTCCGGCTTTCTTGCTTACGCCGCGCCGAGCAGGTTAATTACTCCTGCTCCCGCCTCATCCTGTCTTTCGACACCCTCCAGCTTCGCGCTGGATTGGAATTTATGTAGCAGATTCAAACCACTTATGCTAGGGTTTTCTCATGCAGAACCTACCGAAAAGCTTGCTGGACGCGCTTGTTGACTGCGGGCGATATACCAGCTTCGGCAACGTCTATTGGTGGCGTCAAGCCGCCATGCGGAAGCTTGAAGTTCTCGGGCTTGTCGAGGCATGGCACCCAGAGGGTAAGATAACCAAACGCCCAGCGCATCGCCTAACGCAGGCTGGCCGCGACATGCTCTACTAGGTGGTTTTCGATTGGACGAAAGGCAGGATGGTGGTGAGGCGGGTTTGGGATACCCTCGGGTTGGCTACCGGCTCGATCCAGATATCACCCGCCTCGTGAGGACGGCACTGCACTCGGGCCGAGTGGAGCTTTCAATGCAGCGCATTCTCCACCAGATACCCGCAACCGCCTCACTCCCACATATGCCTCAAAGCCGAGTCGAGGGCAATAGGTGACGAAGCACGCTGAACAGCCGCTCGCCGAGATTGACGACCTCAACAGGCGTGAGTTGGCCAATCGGCTGCCCATGATGTGTCAGCGTATATCGGATTGAGCCGTCGATATCCTTTGATGTATCAATGTCGAAACGCGGCCCATCGTATCGCGGGACGATGCGGCAGGCGCTGTCGAAATTCTCGCCGTCGCTCATGGCAGTTTCCCCGTCCATCTGCCATTGTCGTCCACCGGCATTGCAACTGGGATAAATCGGCCGTTCGCTACCACGCCGCAGCCCAGTTTCTCATAGCCTTTGGAATAGCTGAAAAAAGGATGGCTCGGGTCCACCAGGCAGCCAGTGAACGCCCCCCAATACACCTTGTCCCCAATCTTGATGTCGGGCGTTGCGACACCGAATTTGCTATGAAAATGCCCGATGACGAGACTGTAGTGCCGCCCGTACCGAGCGGGGATTTGCTCAACAATGACCGACTTCAGGCCGGCTGTGTCGCGGTGGCCGTGGCGGAATAGGATGTCGCCCATCCGCAGTTCGGAATGCCACGACCAGCCGACAGGAGCGTCAATCAAATCCTCGATTGGTCGCATGAAGCCGGGAGGGATTCGGCCCCTCTCGCGCGCCTTGCTGAACCTGCCATGAACGTGATTGGAGGTGAGTGCGTAGCCTTCCCCAAACTCGCTGTAGAGCGAGCGCATGAACGACTGAGCGGCAGCCCATTCCGAATGGGGCTGGTCAGTCTCGGGGAGCTTGGCGAAGTTGGAAAGCCAGTTGAGGTCAACTTCGTCGCCGATGCAGACGGTGTTGATTGGCTTGAACCGATCCCGCACGGCACAGAGGAAGGCCAGAGCGTCGGGATGGTGAGCGGGAGCCTGGAGGTCTGGGATGACGAGGGTCGTGGCATCCGGGATAGTTCTGGCTGTGTGTGGTGTTTCTGGGTTGAAAGTCGCGGCCCTAATATGATTGCCGGCGACGAGCCGTTTGTAGACGGCGTTGTAAGCGACTTTGAGGCGGCGGGCGGTTTCCTTTATGCTGCCTGTCTCGGACCAGTGATGAAGCAGCTCCTTCTCGTCGAACTTGCGCGGTGTGCCCATACCATTTTCAAGGCTCCATTATTCCAAAGGCAAAAACAGACCGGCAAGGACGGCCAAGATAGCCGCTGCCAAGATCACCAGAAGAAGGTGTAACCAGAATGCGAAGGGGCTCATGGGTGCGGCGGCGGCCAGAACCAGCCCAGTATTTTTTGCACGCTCTCGCCGAGAAACACGACACCAGCGATCAGCGCGCCAAGTGCGATGATCAGCCACTTCATCACCTTGCCGAAACCCACGACGGCTCGGATAATGGGGATGCCGGCCTTGATCATGGCTACGTCCTCGCGAGTCAGCTCGCCGAGCAACTCGCGGGTTTCAGTCGGCATTTGATCGTTCGGTTCGTCTGTCATTGCTAGTTGCCCATTTACTGCGCCTGAAACTGAGGCGTCTCGATCAGCTTGTGTTCGTCACCATTCTGGACTGGTGGGGGGCCGTCGTACTCTTCCCCGCCCTCGCCGCCGCCCACCTTCAGCTTCATGCCTTTGCCGCCACCACCTTCGGCCGCGTCTTGGAGCGCGTTAGCGTTGCTGGTGGTAAACGGCATCGTGAAGCAGCGCGGCGGCCCGCTGCCTTCGTCAATCAGCACATAGATGGATCGGCTCTGCTCATCGATCTTGTAGCCGACAATGCCATATTCACCCGGCGTTGCGCGCCATGGCGCGCAACGACCCATCGGCAATAGCGCTGCGGGCATGGCGAGCAGGGCCGAAATCATGAAGGCGACGACAGCGCGGCCACGCCACTTCGTGTCACGTCGAGACCATATGGCGGACAACGCCACCGAGCCGAGCATCAGGGTATACGCGAGCCAGGTCGTGACCGGGATGATCATGACTTTGTCGCCTCCCTCAGCGGCTTGTAGATGCGGTTCACGCTGCCGGGGACGACATGGCCATTGTCGTCCATGCGGAAACGGATGGCGGTGCGCTCCTGTTTCGGCTTGATGCTGATCGTGTCGGACGCAAGCAACTGGCTTCCGTTAGCTTGCCCCATCAGCCGTACTTCGAAATGCACGGGCAGCTCGCTGGCGATAGAATAGCCATGGACGTTGATGACGTACTCGCCTGCGGGCAATGTCCGCCCGAAGGCATCCTCATGGTTGAACGGGCTGGAATCGCCGGCTGTGCCCAGATCGTCGCGGAGCAGGTTGAAGACAGAACCGCCTCGGCTTGAATAGCCGACAGCATGGTCACCGGGGCCTTCTACCCAAAGATCAACATCATACGGTCCAGACGGCCATTCGATGGCGACCACCAAGCTCCCGGCTACCTTGGCGGTATCTTCGTTGGATGCTCGCGGGTTGATATTAAACAGGACGAGGATGACGAGCGCCGTCAGCCCCAGCAGCATGTTCATCAAGAGGTCGCGAAAGAGGATGCCATTCACTTGACATCCTCCAGGAAGGTCAGCGTCGCCGTTTCGAGGATGCGCCGATTGATCGATGTCCAGAGCGCGGCCACGGCGCCGGCCAGCGTCGAATAGAAGGCCACGCCCATGCCGGCCAGCAGGGAAGTCGCTATCTTTTGCGCGCCGTCAGGCGAGCCAACGGCACTCATGTCAACGCCGGAAAGAGCGATGACAAACCCGACCACATTGCCGATCAGGCCGAGCGTGACGAGCCATTCCTGAATGTCGTGGAGGTGGGCAGCCTTGGCCGGCATCTTCATGGCCTTGCGCAGCGCGTCGGCGGACACGTATTGCTTGGCCGCATCGATAGCGGCGCCGACCTTTGCCGCCCGAATGAAAGTTGAGATCAGGCCGACGACGAAAAGCGCCGTGATGACGTAGCTGATGTGCGAAATGTCGCGGGTATAGACGATCCGGGTATAGCCCAGCAGGGTGGCCCAGACGACCATGGCAACCGCGCAGGCGTTGAAGATGACCAGGCGGAGTAGCAGCAGATTGCGGAGCATCAGAATGTCTCCGCAGCCGGTGCCTTGCCGTCAATCCAATCCGTGCCTGACGCGACCGGACAGGCCATGCCATCGGCCTTTATGGCGACCACCGTGAAAGTCGCGCCATTCGGCGATAGGTAGACCTGAATCATCACCTTGTCGCCGATCAGTCCAGCAGGGCCAGTAGGCTCTTCCTTGTATTCCTTCTTGAGCGCCTCGTTCATGTCGCCCCACTTGGCGCACCCCATTTGCGGCGCATCCTGCGCGCCCGCCCCATAAGTCATCAGCGTCCCGATTATCGAGAGCGCCCAGATGGCACGAGAGAACATGGCAGTTGCCTTTCGGGTTAGACGAGGAGCAGGAGAACGCCGGCAATGATCAGGGTGGCGATGACCAACCCGGCGAGAGTCACGCCAGCGCAGCCTTCAGGCCGGGGCGGCATACCGGGTTCGTTCATTTGCAGAACGCTTTCCGGGCCCGGTTCGCCGCCTTCACTTCCGCTTGCGTCTGTTCGGTATCGTGATGGGACAACGTGATCGGCAGCCATGCTTCGTTGCAGATGCGGCCAGCGATCTGCGCTTCAGTCACGGAAGATGGTAGGATCGTCTTGCACGATGCCAGGATCATCGGGCTGCCGAGCACGCACAGCAGCGTCAACGCGCTTGTCGAACGCATCTTTGATCTCCTTGAGAGCCTGTTCTCGGCCGATGCCTTTGGCCTGCTGGTCGCGGAGATACCCAGCGACCAGCACCACGGCCTCGAAGAACAGTCGGACGAGTGTCCAGTTCATGCGCCGAGCTTGGCCTTCCCCTTCGCAAACAGCGAAGCGCCGATGGCAATGGCGGCCATGCCGGCAGAAGCCAGACCCTCAAGAGAGGTGGCAATCTTGTCCACCGCATCGATGAGGCCCTGAACGTCGCCGGAGCCCCAGATAGCGAAGCCGACGCCGACGCCGCCGACGATGCCGATGGCATGACGCAGAAAGCCTGCAATTTTCTTTTCATTGGATAGGAAGAGGTCCATGGGGTAGTCCTTTCAGTGGGGGTTGAGGTCAGCCGACGTAGGGCCGGCAGTCTTTCGCGAAGCTGCGCCACGGGTGCAGCTCGTAGTGGGGCATATCGACAAGGTGTTCGTCAGCCTTGCCGTTCATGTTCCAATCGCCGCCCCAGCGGATCGGAATTCCCATGTCCTTCGCGAGCCCGTGACCGGCACCGGAAGCCGGATGAAACCAGCCGATAACAGCCTGTAGAGCCCTGAAGGATTCGATGTTCTTCCAGTCGAGCGGGATCGGCGCGATGTCCACGGCAATGGCTGGGGACCAGTTATGGGCGCTGTCGCCGAAGTGCGCCTTGCTGTGGCCCGCGTGGAAAGCGCGCTCCTGCTCTGCCTGTCCGCGCTGACTGTCCATGATGGTGAAGGGGATTTTTTGCCGAGCGGCATTCATGAGCTGCTGCAACATCGGGTGCGCCTGAGCGAGCCGCTTTGCGGAATTGGCATCGAACTTTGCGTTGATTGGCAAAGGCTGGTTCATGGCGATATTTCCGATTTGAGCTATTGCGCGGGATTCGCGACAGGTTTAGCTTAGAGGGGTCGGACTGGAGCTTGCCCAAGCAAAGGTCCGAAAGGCTCGGCTCCCAACCCAAAATCCCAACCCGATTTAGGCCCCCTGGTAGTCGAGCCGCCCGGTGGCGGGCAGGCTTGCAGTGTCCGCCACCACCTTATCGGCTGTTACCAGTGCGTGAGCTTCCGCCGCCACCTGTGCCAAAGCCGCCAGAGCCCCCGTAGCCCCCGTAGCCTCCCCCGAGCGATGAGCCAGAGGACGAACCGCCCCCGCCGAACAAACCGCCCAGAAAGCCCCCGCTAGTCGGTCTGTCGCGCCTTACCCCGGTAATGTTTCCTGAGGGGCTATATAGCGTCGTCATGCCCGTCTGTGCGTTGTGGACGGCAATGCCGATATTCGGTCCGCGACTGAATGTCGTGAGACCTGGACCGGCAGAGAAAGTCGCCCCTCTAGGTCCGCCAATGGCGGAATCGATGCTATCGACCGAAAACCGCTCATCCGGCTTAATGCCGGCAATGGTCTTCCCGGCGAATGGATCGGCTGGCGTGATGCTTGCCGTCTTCGTGACTGAGATATGCAGCGGCTCTCTTTTGGGCCTCGAAATCGGAGCCGCCGTCTCGATGGCTGGAGGTGGGGCAAGTGTCGGATTGAGGCCAATGCCAACCCCGGCCGGGATGCCGCCAATGAATGCATTACCGAGTGCAGTAGCGGGGGCCGGGTTGGTGAGATGAGCCAGCGCCATGTCCTGACTTGTCGGCGCCATTCGCTCCCATGTAGCTTGCGCGGTGTTGGTCGGGCCAAAACGTGACGGGTCGGGAGCACCAAGCGCACTCGGCATACTCGGGGCCGAATTGGTGAGATGGGCAATATTCGCCCCCGGCTCCATCGGGGACATGCGAGCCGCAAGCGTATCGGCATTGGTCCCGCCTACTAGTGAATTGGCAGGAGTGCCGCCCGTAAGCGTATCGGCCATGCGTGCGGAGATATCCGGCCTCATGCGGGCATCGGATGGGGCGGAATTAGCCTTTGCCAATAGGCCATAGGAATTCGGAGCGGGCGTTGTCACCCGAGCGGCATAGGTGGATGGAGGTGTTCCAGCCGCCTTGGCTACACGAGCCATGTTGGATGACATGAAATCGCGCGTTCCGAGAGCGGCTTTCATCCCCAGCGCGTTCATGTCCTGAGCTGTGGCGCGCGGTGCCGGCGAAGGAATAGCGGCTACAGTCTGGGGAAGTGCCGACTTCTGGACGGGCAAGACACCCACGGCTGTCCTGATCGCGCGGGCTTTCGGGTCGGTAAAATAGACATGCCCGTCAACGGCCTTCTTGACCTCCTTCAAGCCCTTCGGGAGATTGCCCGTCGCGTATTCTCGCGCATAGAACATGCCGTTGTGAGTGACGCCGCCGGACATCACATCGGCAAGGGCTTGCTCTGCCAGGGAGGTGAGCCGCGAAGTGCCCGCCGGCATTGACTTGTTGTAGGCGTTGAACTCGCTGGTGACGCCGACAACATCCTCAGGAGACACGCCGAGCGCATTCGCACGGTTGACAATAGCACTGGCTACGTCCCTCATGGCGCTGAGGCGCTGAGCCCACGTCTTGCCGCCGGCTTCAGCCGCTATGACCTGGGCAACTGTTCGTGCTCTCATGGGGTGTTCCAGATGGCTGAAGGTTCACGCATCCGCGAAAATCCGACGTTGATTCCGGTCTACTGCAACCATCTCATCAACGTGCAGTGGGACGGGTCTAGCGTCCTGATCACGCTTGGCTATGAATCGGCAAAACCCGAACGCGCTGGCGAGAAGACAGCCGGAGAAATCACTGTGCTGCCCGTCAGTGCCGATGCGCTGACCTACAAGGTAGCCATCGATCTGCACCGAAAGCTGGGGCAAATCCTTCAAGCCGCTAGCCGCAGTGCAGCGTACACGGATAAAGACGAGACCCGTCAGGATACGTCTCGACGGGAAAGGCTGACGTGATCTTGGCGACCGTGCTTGCTCTCAGAATGTCATCATCCTGCACCCGCCCACAGCCATTACCGGCGCTCTCGATATAATCGCCACGCCGGATCAATTCATCAGGGGCAACCCGGATCACGAATGCTCCGAGCGAGCCAATATAGGCGTCATTGGTGATGAAGGCGTCGTCAGGATAATCCCACCACGCGAACACGCCATAGACAGCCTTGGAACCGGGCATGTCGCTGATCTTGAAGCGGGGCAGGCGCTCTTCCGGTCCCTCACCCGGCCATTCGCACATTTGGTCTATGCTCTCGACAATGGTCCCCCGGGGAATGTCGGGCCTCGATCCATCCGCGAGCTGCGACCAGTGCGAGCCGAAGAAGGCACCATAAGTAACTGTCGCCCCGGCAACCGAAATAGCACCCTGAGAGGTGCCCCCGGAATTGAGGGACAGCAGAGTCGCATCCGAGGTAACGTTAAAGACGCCAGGAACGGTCGCGCATGAGAAATAGCCTCTTCCGGTAGCCGATCCGTTAAGGCTGATGCCAGCGGTGTTATTGCTCGAACCAGGTGTATCCGTAGAACTCTGCCCAACCAGGACCATGCCAGTTCCGCCGGCCTGGAATATGTGCCGGGTAGCCGAGTCATCCCACTGATAAACGGCGGTACCGGCTGAGCCCCTGTGCTCGATGTCGTTGGCCTGCGTGGCGTGGCTCTGGCCGTAGTAGGTTGTCCGTCCTCCCAGCCCGCTGGTTCCGCCGGCAATGACCATTGTCCGGTCATTATCGACGTGCTGAATGGTGAAGTTCTGGTTGGCTATGCCGAGCGTCAAGCTTGTGGTGGCCGTCGTCATCATTACGACGGTCGTGGCGCTATCATCAATGCCGGCGCCTATCGAGAAAGTGACGGGATCGATGCTCTGGATCGTCACGCCGGCCGAGGTCTTGATGACGACCTTCAGGATCGATTTGTTGGTGTAGATCGGTGCAAATCGGCCCGACGTATCAGCCACCACCGGGAAGTCGTGCGGCGTACCGAACGCGCTATCCTGGTAGACGGTAAGCGGCGTCGAGGTGGTCGTGACATAGGTGTACAACTTGGCACCCGAATATGGGGCTCCGTTGGAGTCGATCACCTGGATGGAGGGAGCGAAAACGAGTTGGACCATTGCGGACAGATTCCCAGACCATTACGTATCGGAATGCGCAAAGGATGCGCTTACAGAGGAAGGATAGTTAACCCGTGCACGAGAAACTCGATCATGTGAACGACGCATTCCATTTCGATGCGCCGGTTGTCGCTGGGCCGCCGGTTACGAACCTCACCGACCCAATCGTGTTGCCGCCAATCGATGACACCCCGGTCGATTTTCATAATGGGCCGTTCACGGCAGAAAAGGCGTTCGACCCCGACACGGGAGCCGTTCACTACCAGTTCTATATCGATGAGCCGGGTGACGCTTACTGGTCGTTCGAATGGAGCGCGGCGACGGGACCAATCCTGTTCCATCAGTCCGGCGATGGTGCTATCACCGACTACGTATGAAGCAGATCGAGCACGACCCGAACGAGCGACCACGGAACCGATTGTTCGACCTGATCGGCTATCTGATCGCCTGGGCGATCCTCATGCCCATAGCCATGTGGATCGAGCGCATGGACATTATCGCCAATTGGATACGGGCGACTTTCTATTGACGGAATCTATCGAAGAGATTCCGGCGCTCTGCAAGGCACTCACTATGGCCGCGCGCTTCGATGCAGTGAGGCGAGCAAGCGCGTTCTTGACCACTGGCGCAGGAACGCCGCCGCGCGCGACCATATCCACGAATTCGTTGACGCTCTTGGCTGCAAGGTGCTGGCCCCATTTCTGCAATCCAGCACCCGCACCCGCACCCAAGGCCTGAAGGGCTAAGCCGGGGATATTGCCGCTGTAAAGATTGCTGGCACCCAACATCAAATGTCCAGCGGCACTAAGCTTGCCGCCCGCCAGCGGGTTCATAACGCTGGCTCCGTGCAGGGCACGCTGCGCTGGAGTATAGCTGGCGGCCTTGGCGGCGGCTGCCTTTTCATCGGCAGTGAACCCACGCCCCCAACCCGTAAATGGGTCATTGATCTTGGTCAGTTGTTTCTTGACTGACTTGACCTGTGTGTCGGTGATGTTGCTATCGGCCTGCTGATTGCCCTTCTTGACGAGGTTCCCAACCGTTTCCAGCTTTGCCGACCTCTTCGCATATTCGCGAGCAACCTGGAGGGCCTTGACGCCAACCGCAGTATCGAGCCCTGCCATCAAATTGGGGTCTTCGGAATCGATCAGGCCGTCGATGTGCCCGACAATCCTGCGCACAACCTCATTGTTGGGCTTGTTCCCCTGGATATAGCCGACATTGCCGGCGAGTTTGCGAATGGCGTCTAGCCCCTTGAGCGTGACGTTCTGCCCCTGTGTGGCCTCGATCCTTTTAAGAAGGATTTTGGCGCCGGGATGCGCCACATCATCGTAGCCGAACTCAGAAATATCAGCCTTCACATTGTCCAGAAGGCTCTTCATGCCCTCCGGCTTGATGATGACACCAGCCTTTTCAGACAGGTCGTACGCCGCCTTCTTGTTGGCGTTCAGTTGGGCCGGGGTCAATGGTGCCGGCGACTTGCCTTTGAAGACATTCGCGAGTTTGTCGAGACGAGACGAGATGAAATCGCCCGCAACCGGCAGCGCCGCACCGAGACCGGCACCGACAAGCCCGCTCTGGATGACCTGAGGAGTATCGCCGCCGCGTGCAGCGGTGTCCGCCGCATTGATGCCCCCCGAAGATATGGCTGAACGGAGGATGCGGCCCCCGGTCGTCGCCCCGCGAGTGCCGAGCGCCCAGCCGCCGGCCTCTGTGGCTCCGATTGGAGCGAGTGCGACTACGCCGCCCGCCACATTGCCAGCTACCCGCGAAATTGGATTTTCCTGATTGCCGACCTCGCGCATACCCTCGATCTGGCTCTTGACCTTTGAATATGGCTCTCCCGTTACCGCCGAACCGATGCCGGCTGAAACCGCATTCACACCAGCGTCGAGCGCAGGACCGGCAATTGGCACGCCCTCTGCCCCTGACGACATGAACGTGCCGACCCTGCCCATCTTATCGACATTGCCGGTCTGCGGATCGTAACCCTCGACCCCCGGATTGAACGCCTTCGGCTCTGGCGGCAGTCCCTGTCTGTAGCGAGCGGCCATCTCAGGAGTCGCATTGAAGGGCGGCGGCTCTGCCCGTAGACCCTGCCGGCGGCGCGCGGCCATCTCAGGCGTATCACCAGACGACTGGCCGAGCTGCGCCTGCAAATGCGCGAGCGCCTCTTCCTTGGTCCCGTCACCCGTAACTTTGTACTTTTTCCCGTCAGGTGAGGTGATCAGGTAGGTGGTCACTTTTGTTCCTCGACAGTCCAACCGCCGCCGCCCGCCGCTGGTGCTGGTGCGCTTGGGGCTGGGTCATATCGGCTATCAATACCCTGCGTACCAACCTGGTCCATCGCGTTCTGCCGATAGCGAATGTTCTCCTTGGCCAGCTTGATCATGGCTTTCAACTGATCTTTAGTCCAGTCGGCGCTAAGTGCCGATTTGGCGAGGTCAATTGCATGGTCTGTCGGGCTGTTGCCGCCCATGTAGACGCCGGCAAGTTCTGCCGTCACGTTGTTGATCTGGTCCTTTAGCGCAGTTGCGGTGGCTACCTGTTCTGGTGTCCAACCGAAGCCAGGATCATTGCGTGCAGCCGATTCCAGCTCTTTCGCGTTCAATGGATTCCAACCATTCGAATCCCATTTAGTTGCAAGCTCGTCAACCTTGTCGAGACTTTGGCTAAGGGTGTCGATATTCGCTCTCATTTTGGTGAACTGTGGGCCGTTCATGGTGGCCATATGCCGCTTGGTCGCTTGATATTCGGTCTGCGCCTTAGTCAAATCAAAGCCCATCGCAGCCAATCCGGCTTTGACCTTCGCGCCATACCGATAAAGACCCTGGGTATCGGGCGGCAGAGTTCCATTCCCAATGCCTTGGACAACCTGATCGACGGTGTCCTTGTCAGCGGCGAGCTGGTCAGTGCGATATTGGGTATTCGTATCGGCATTCTGCTTCTGAATGCCCATCTCCGCCGTATGATAGCGAATGTCCTCTTGGAGCTGCCTCGCAGCCAACTCCTGCGAGGCAACGTCATGCGCGATATTCGCCCGCTGAAAATACGTCACCGCCGCGTTGCCTAACACCTTGGCATAGTTCGGGTTGCCTCGGTATTTCCCAACGTCCAGACCCATGTTCTGGAACGTGTCCAGAACCTCGTTGTACTTCTGCGGATCGACCTCGCCGTCAAGCTTGCCGCCCATGGCATAGAGCGCGCCAGAGCCGAGCAGTTCAGCCGTCTTTTGAGCCTGATCGATCTGGTTGATCCCCTCGTTCTGACGGGCCTGCACGCCCTTCTGATAGGCACCGAGGGCATCCGGCATCGTGTTATCGATGCCGCCGAGGGCGACAAGCTGTTCAGTGGCCATTAGTAGAGCCCTCCGCCGCCGCCGTAATTCAGGTAGCCGAGCGAATTGCCCAGCGTGTTCGTCACGCCGTTCACCATGCCGGTAAGTGCGTTGGTCCTGCCGGCATAACCGGAAGCACGATAGGCACCGATGTCCTGAAGTGTGCCCGCCATGTTCCCGAGCGTGTTCGCCATCCCGTTGGTGGTGTTGGTGATGGTGTTGCCCATGTTGTTCGAGGCATTGGTGACGATGCCGCCCATGTTGCTATAGGCATTCCCGGTCGCAGCGCCCATGTTGTTATAGGCGTTCCCGACTGTGGTCCCCATGTTGGTATAGGCGTTGCCGACCGTATTGCCCATGTTGGTATAGGCGTTGCCGACCGTATTGCCCATGTTCTGAGCGAGATTTGCGGAAGTGTCGGCCGCGTTCTGGCCTGCACTAGCCATGCCGGAAATCCTATTGTAATAGTTGTTGTATTCCTGATCGGCCAAGCCTTCACGGAATCGAGTCAGGGCCTTTAGTGCCGAGCCGGAATTCTTCATGCCGAGCGCGGCCAGGTTGTTCATCACGCCCTTCTGGCCTTCGTCCACCTGGAACTGATAGCCAGGAGTGGCGTGGAAGTTGGAGCCGCCTGGAGCTAGGCCGTTTTCACGCTGCAATTGGGCCAGCGCCGTCTTGCCGGCAGCAAGCCAGGGAGCGATATCCTGCCGGCCTTGGTTGTAAAAGCCACGCGCTTGGTTAAGACCCTGGTTCTGAAAACCTAGCGACCTATTGAGCCCCCGGTTTTGTAGGCCAAGCGACCGGCTCAACCCCTGCCGATCCAAGGTAAGCGATTTGTCTAGCCCGATCCGTTGTGAGCCGAGGGCAGTATCCTCACCGAACTGCTGGAGGCCCAGAACCTTGTCCAGGCCGGACTTCTGGAGGTCGTAGCCCTGCTGCTGGAGTTTGAGCGCACCCTGCCCCGCCAACATCTGAGCATTGGCAGCGTCCTTGACCCCCTTGCTCTGATTGAAGAAGTTGAAAATATTGCCGAGCAGCCCTGCGCCCGCTCCGAGAAGTGCTGTCTCTGAGCCCATGATTTACAGTTCCATCACGTAGCGACGTTCGAGAGGATGATAGCCCATACGGGTCATGAACCTGCCGATAGAGGGATGAAGAATTTCAAGAGATGAGAGCATGACAAACGACGCTCCCATTTCCTTGGATTCCCGGTGGAATTCCTTAAGCAGACCACGCGCGAATTTGGGCGCGAACCAGAAGACTTCCTGCATCACCAACTTGCCGGGGGAATAATAGAGCGGCATCATGACGCCGCCGATCCCTACACCATTCCCCACCAAGACAAGTGCGTTGGATGAATCTATCAAGAGACGGATCGTCCGCGCCACGCCATCAGCATCAAACTCGCCCAATGCGGCATGGCCACTGCTTAGATCGTAAAAAGCCCGCCCTACCTCGACCATGTAGGGAATGTCTTCGACGGTTGCTCGTCTCACAGGACGCGAACCGAGAGCGTTCCTGAAGCGAGGTTCAATGCCCCGCCGCTTTCATTTTGAAACCGGACTGACACCGTATCCCGAGCGCTTACCCAAGCCGTTACCGTGATGCCCTGCAAATCCCCAGAGAAGGCCGCCAGCGCGAATTGGCCTGTCTGGGCACCCGTGGCAACCACTGTGGTTGTCGTCCCATCTCCATCGGCCAGATTGGGCGGATTATAGGTCTTGGAGCCGGTCGCCTTCGGGGTAAGCGCTTGCAGGAATTTATAGCCATCCGTGGAGACAAGGACATTCCCGTCAGGCTGGACCCGTCCGAGTACCAGTCGGGGAGAAAGAATGTTTACGCTGCTCATGAGCTGGCAACCGAAATGTTGCCGTCACTCCCGACGATCTTCAGCGGGAAGTCGTCAGTCGCGGAAATCTCCACCGTGCCCCGACGGCCAAACCCAACATTGCGCCAGATCACCCGCGTCTGGTATTCGCCGATGTTGCCGACCGAACGAGAGCGGATATTGCCGAATGTCTCCCCATCGGGCGCATAGCGGAGCATGATTTGCGGATCGCTTGTCGTGATCGGTGCCCGCCCCACCTCAACGTCGAGGAAGAAGGATCGGAGCGATACGCGCTTGCCATCGGCCCAAATCGGGGCGGAAATGGCCTTGCGCAAGAGAGTGGTGCTCTCGTCATCCTGGTTTACGGAATCGTCCAGCGTGCAGACATTAACCGCCGTTAGAACATAATCCGCAAAGGTTCCGTTCGGCCCGACGATATCCCAATCATTATGTCCGAACGTGCTCGCCTCATTCCAGAGACCAGTGGCGATGTTGTATTGGAGCGTCAGATAGCCGGGGAAGCGGATGGTGTAGAACTTGTGCCCCTTCAGCGTGTAGATGAAGGCTTCCGCGTCAGAGCGGATGCCGGCTGGAATATCGGCAATTAGCCGCTCTTCTGAGTGCGTCGAAATCCTGACCGGCTGGAAACCCTGCGTCCGGTAGACAAGCAAGTCATCGCCCAGCCAAAAGATGCCATTATCCCCGCTTGCGACGGAAAGCGCGGCGGCACATCCTTGCTGGATGGTGGCATTCGTCAGCGCAGCAAATGGGAAATCCGTACCGCCGCTCAAGCCCCAAATTTCAATGGTCCTCGTACCGAACAGCCACAGTTCGTCATGATCCGCGAAGGGCCTAACAAGATCGTCAGACCGGCTTTCCGCACTGGCAAAGTCGAGCGCGTTCCATGAGTTGAGATTATTCAGGCCAGAGACATAAAACTGCTGAGCGCCGGGGACCGAATAGATGCCATAGCCCGCCAAAAATGTGACGGGACCAACTGCGGTTGGGGTCGAAACAACCGACATCGCGCCGCCGGTCGAAGGGCAGTAGTACCCGGCAATCCCATCGGAGATGAACACGCTCCCATTGTCGTCCACGACCATGGTGACGCGATTGGTTCGGCCCGCTCCTGCGGCTGGGATGGTGGCGAAACTCGCTGGGGCGTCGTTATAGGCACCGATGGTGTAGAGCGTGTCGTCCGAGAGATAGTAATTCGTGTCCCCGAACTTCTCGATCAGACGGCGGCTTGTACCGATCCCTTCCGTGTAGAAAACCGTGCAGGCGCGCTGCTTCCTGATGATTTTACGACGAGCGTCTGTCTCGACCTCGACGTACATATTGACCAGCCGTTCACGGCTGTTCTGCGGGGAACTGGACTGCCCCTCCTGGGTGGCGAAGGGCAGTTCGACAACTGCGCCCATTAAAATCCACCGTCCATCCCGTAGGGCACGACATAGATGGAGTTTTCCCCATCGCCCACGTCGTTGTCCTTGACGATTGCGTAGGCCATAGCGGCCTTGCTGGCGACTTGCTGGCCCTCGGGGGTGCCTACCATCCCGTAATCCTCGGCAAGCCTGTCGGCGAGGCCGTAAACCAGCGCCTCGTACCATTCCTGCGGGAAGTCGAAGGTATTCGCGCTCGCATCCATGTCCATGACAATGCGGCGGGTGTCGATCTTGAGCGTGCCTGCGGAGACATCAGCAGCCGGCCAGATGTAGAGCGTCCCACCCGAGCGGTCGCGCTGGTAGAAATACTGCGTCGGGTAGCCCTCGGTGGTCTTGTTGGGAATCCTGCGGTAATCCTGCCGGCTCAAGGGCATCATCGGGATGTCGTTGGTGCCCCGATTGATGAGTACGCTAACGATCTCGAAGGGAACCGTCGTTACGTCCATCCCCGCCCCAAACGTGACATTGGTGTCGCCCTGAGCGAGCGCAAACGTCACCTCGGAGAACGTCCAGCACATGACGCCATCAGCCTGCCAGGCTTTCAGCATCATGTTGAGCGTCGTCAGGCCGTCCGCGAGATCGGCGGCCTCCAGCGTCTCTTCCTGAGCCTGAATGCCCAGCTTGCGACGAGCGGCGACAATTACGTCACTGGCCGAAAGCGAGAAATCGGTGGAGCTGGAAACGGTCATTGAAAGAATCTCCAGCCAGGGCTATGCTTGCAGGCAGAGCCCCTCTGAATCCTGGTGGATAGTGAAGCCTAGCCCCTACGAATTAGGTACCGGAGTTCAGGCTAAGCGAGCCGTGGTATTCATGGCCTTTGGCTTCATCGTCGGCTTTTGGGCTGGCGTCTATCTCGCCGAAATCGTTCAGTGGTTTTAGCTTCTACGAGGTTGGGTGAAGGCGTCCGGGAACGCCACAGGCCCAAATGGTTCGCCGGGTGCCGGTCGAGGGTGCTCTGTATTTGCCCACGGTGATGCGGGCCGACGCGCAATAGCCGATCAGCGGCGCGTTAACTTCATCGTCATTTCCGATACCGAGCTGCGAGGTTGCATTATTGAGCACCACCTGGGCAGTCGAGCCCTCATGCACGCCATTCAGGCGAAGGCTGGTACTGCCGGCCTGGTCAATGTGCATGGCGGCGTAATTCCACGCATTCAACGTGTAAGAGGTGCCGCTCGTGATTGAGTTCGCCCCGTTCATCCGCAGGCGGAGCTTCTGGGACGAGTCGCCCGAGATGGCCCACGACTGCTGGGTCGCGGAATACTGCCCGATGAAAATCATGCCCACACTAGAGGTGGGGTAGAACGCGATTTCCACCGTCGCCTTGGAGTCGCCAGAGGCACCTAGGCGCCAATCGATATGGTCGGCATAGAATAAGCCGCTGGAATTTCCGCTCGGCGCGAGCGAACTGGTCCCGTAAAAGATTTGCGTGGTGCTCAGGGTGGCGCTCGCCACTAGATTTTGGCTGCCATGCGCCGCTGGAGACAGCTCGGTAATGCCGGTGGTCTGACCATTTGTGCCACGGTCGATACCAGGCAGCATCACGACGCTTTCCCAATAGGGATCATTGTCGCCGAAATTGTAGAAGCAGACGGCTACGCAGCTTCCGACATCATTGCTGGATGCGTAGATGATATCAGCGGTGTCGCCGTCCGCTGAAGTTATCCAGTCGCAGTGAGTTCTCTTGTTATTACCGGAGTCCCAATTTGCATCTAGGCGCGTGTTAATCGTGCCGCCCGTACCGTTCCAAGTGATACTGGTGGTAGCGCTCGTCGCCTGCGTAATCGCGTTGGCGATATACTGGCCGGAATCGCTCGTCATATTATCATTGAGCGCTGTCGAAGTGATGTCAGTGCCATCCCCAACTGCCCAATCGGGATAGATACCGTTGGGAGGAAAGCCGTGCCAAAGGCTCACGGATGAAGAGGTAACAGAAGCGGAAAAGTTTAGGGTTATATCCAGCGTGGTGCCGCTCGGCACGAGCGCCGTCGCGTGTGATATGTGAACGGTTCCACCGGTGGTAAGGAACTGTCCGAGAATTTTGAAGGTGATCCCGCCGCTACCAGTAACCGAGGAAAGGGTTTGCGTTCCTACCCAATTAATCGCGAGATGGACGACGCGCGGTTTGCCGTTTGTCGGCCCGGTCGTAAGAGAACCGACAGAAAAGCCAGTGAGACCGGTGGTGTGGGTTGAGCCGGCGCCACCTGTGTTTACCTTTGTCTGATCGTAAACGAAAAAATCAGTGGCTGCACTGCCGGGGGAAAAGTGCGGGAACGGGAACGTCACTGCATCGCCTGCCAGTTGAGATGCGAACCGGCATTTCCGACGCTGATGTAGCCGCGATACTTAAGGGCGTTGGTTGTGGCGAGGCTGTCTCCCGTGACTTTGGTAAATCCCGAAGTTGTTATCGCCCCCGCGCTGCCATTGTTCGTCACGTCCAGAACCATGGTGAGTGAATCGCCGGTTCCCGTTGACGGTGGTGCAAGTGTATGAGCACCGCCGTTCGTATAATGCTGGATTGCTCCGTTGGCCGGATCAGGCGTGAGCGTGCCGCTCGATTTCGTACCGTTCGAAAAGCTGGTGGCGGTAAAGCCTACGGTGAGATTTTTGGTGCCTGCCCACGTTCCACCCGTGCGCACGAGGATTTGACCGTTTGTCCCGCCAACCCAATCGAGAAGCTGGGATGCGGTGACTTCTTCACCAGAGCCGCCCCCCGCCGTATTGCGGCCCAGAACCCGCTGGGTATTGGTGAACGTGATTGCCGATGCCGTCACGCTGACAATGCCCGACAAATCCCAAGTGTTCGGGCTCGCCCGCTTTTTCAGCTTGGCATAGCTGTATTGCCCGAGCGTGAGGATGCTGCTCTGCGAATTGATCGTCACGCCGGAGCCGGGGGCGATTGTCGCCGCGCCAGCACCAGCATTGAATACCTCGATTTCGGTGTTGACAGCGTACGCTACCGACGAATTCGGCGGGACAGTTACCGTCTTCGCGCTTGCGTTGGTAAGGTTGAGCCGCTTGCCGCTGTCGGTCAGAACCGTGGTGTAGCTTGTCCCGCTGACCGTCGTGCCAACGAAGAAGCTGAACGGCAGCACAATGGCGGTAAACGTCAGCGAGGTCGAGCCGAGCGTGATAGTGCCCGTCGTGGACAGCATGTAAATGAGCCCGCCGCTCACCGTGCCGCCCTCGACATAGGTCATCATGCCGGATGTGACTTCGGCGCTGGTATCCGCGTCCGTTGAGCGGGACCATGCACCGGCTGCCGAGACATAGATGCCGTTTTCCGAACCGGTTGTCTGATTTTTGACCAGCACCCGGCTTCCGCTCGTCAGAATGCTGTCAATCGTCTGCTCGCCGGAAAGCGTGATATTCGCCGTGGTGGCAACGGCAACGCTGTCCTTGAAATCGACGGGAATGGTAGCCGTGCCGAAGCCAACGACATTGGCCTTGGCTGTGCCAGCGGTGCTGATGTCCCAGATGATCGATGGCGTATTGGTGACAACCCGCTCTGCCGAAAGCGAGGCTGTAGCCGTACCGACGAGAAAATCCGCATCGGACGGGGCGACACCGGAAGCCGTCCCGGTAACGATATTTGCCTTGGCCTGACCGCCCGTGGCCCAATCCCAAGTGATCGAAGCCGTATCGGTTACGACACGTTCAGCCGTCAGTGTCCCGTTGGCTGTCTTGACGAGATAATCGACATTTCCCGGTGCAAGATCGGTGATTTTCGTCCCGCTGTCCTGAATGACAGTGCCGCCAGTCCCATTGAACGTGACGATATCGCCGCTGGTCGAACTGCCGGGCCCAGATATCACGCCAGCACCGGAGGACAGAGCCGATGCAGTCGTGCGAACATTGACGCCGTTCTTGACGACCTCAACCAACTCCGCACCGCTAAGCGCACCGGCTGGGTCGAGTTCGGATATTTTCTTGTTGCGGTCAGAGGACATTAGGTATCCGATTCCAGCACGCGAGCATCTTTTGAAAGAGCCGTGGGGTCTGCATCTTCCATCAGCCGCAAGTTGCCATCTTCGAGGAGGCGAAAAGCAGTTTCGAACACGTCTTCCGGCTCCGGCCGCACCCATGGCGGGGCTTGCCGATCAGCCTTGCCCTTGACGAATTCCTGAGAATTGCGCCTGTCGTAGCAGGGAGGGCAGACACGCAGGCCGGTCCATTCGAGCTTGCTGTAATCGTTGAAGAACTTGAACCCGCAACGATCACAGATATAATTCCAGCGCATCAGGTCGAACGCTTGATTGAGAGGTTGTCGATCTGCATGGAATTGACCACCGATGCACCTTGCCCTCTCAGGCCGATGTAGCTGGGCACCGAGATGTTGAGGTCTTCGGTATAGGTGCCGTTGGCGCTCCGGTTCGTTCCGTCGAGCGGCGTTCCGAGGGTCAAATCGGTGTTCGTATTCGCCGTGATCGAAATAGTGCCCGAGGAGTAGTTCAGGATCGTGTAGACGACCGTGTAAGTCCCCGGTCCAACGGGCTCGCTGCTGCCCGTCAGCTTCGGACGCTCGTAATAGACGTTGGTAGTCGAAGTGATCTGGAGAACGCCACCAGTGACCGAGCTTGTGCCAATGCCGGAACCCCCGAGCGTATGGGAGCCGGCAGCCGCAAAGCCGCCGTCAAACACGAGCTCGATCTGCAATTGGGGGCTAGCCGAACTGCCAGAGACGGCAGCGGGCATACCCCCTCTGGCAAATGGCCGAGCATAAGCGCGAGCAAACGGCAGCCTGGGGCTCATACGACCTGAACTTTGTCGGTGTAGCGCTTGATCAGGTCGATCAGGAGTGAGTAGTGGGAGCCTGCGGCAAAACCCTGTGTCGAAATCAGGATATTGCCGGTCGCATCAGGACCAGCCACCTTGTTGGTCAGGTTGCCCTCCTGGGAATAGTCGATTTCGATAGCCTCGACGCCCAATTCCGCGAATTTCACGGGCGGGAGAGCTTCCCAAAACAGTTCGACAATCCCGTAGGAGACGAACCCCGTAATTGCCTGTACCTTCACAGCTTGGCACTTCGGGTTGAGCGCCTTGCAATCGACCAGGGTCGCAAGGTTGAGGTTACCGGAACCATCGCTGATCCCGGTAAATTGCATGGTGGTCCGGCGATTGCCGTCAAACACCACTTGAGACGTTGTGCTGATAGCCATCGCCGGATTTCCTTAGAGGTTCACTTCGGCCCAAACGAGCGACATGGTGTAGAGCGCGGTCTGAGCGATTGAGCCAACCACGAATACGGCCATGCCCGGCGGGACGATCACATGACCCTTGAAGTCGTGATCGATGAGCGTGGCTGGCTGTGCGCCGGTCGCGCTGGTCTGCGAGGCGCCCATCCAGTAGCAGGCCGTGCCGGCGACCACGGTTGCCGCAGACGGCGTGAAACGCATCGCAGAGGCATTGCCGCCACCAATGATGCCATTGCGGATCGTGGTTCCGACAACGCCGTCAGTGAAGGCGGTGATGTTGCCGCTGGTGGCGACCGAATATCCACCCTGGATGTTGGTCAGGCCGACTTCGCCGAGGGCGATGGTGCCCGAGGTGAAACCGGCAGTGAAGCGGAGCAGCACGGCGTTCTTGGTCGTGGAGGTGTTCCACAGACCGAACGTCATTGCCGTACCGGTGGAGAGAGGGAAGGTTGTGCCCGCAACGGCAGTCGAGCCGATGAAGACGTTGCCCGAAGCGGTGTCGGGATAATAGGTGCCGCTGGAGTAGGTAAGACCAGGCATTGAAGCCTCCTAAGAGAGAATTGGGGTTGAAGGGATTGGGAGGCTCATCAGCTATCGACGGCCGGGATGACGAAGCCGGTTGCGCCGACCACACCAGACACGCGGTTTTCGAAGGGATAGACGCCGACGGTCGTGGTGAAGAGGATGTCGGCAGTCGTGACCAGCGTTCCGGCATAGTTCCGATAGACAGAACCGGTCGAGGTCGCGCCGAGCCCAGCCAGGACGCCGAGGGTCGATGCCGTCTGCTTCGAGATGACGATGTTGTCGCCAAGCTCGATGTTCTTTGAGGCACCCGTGGTCACCGTGACCAGGATCGGGAAGTCGCCCGTGCGCAGCGTCGTGCAGCGGTTGCGCAGCATCGTGACGTTGATATTCGCGTCCGCGATCAACACCATCGAGGTGACCGAGGTCACTCCCGTGCCGTTCCAGACCGAATCCAACACCGTCAGGCCGTCCGCCGTATTGGCAGTGCCTGTGGACTGGATGCATTGCAGGAAGTCGGTTGCTGCTGCCGTATCCTGGAAGAGACAGGCCTGAACCGTGAAGTTCTTGGCCGACGCGACGGTCAGAGCCGCTGCGACCGACAGGAAGTTCGCGGTGAAGATGCAGTTGGTGAAACTGACGTTCGCCGCCGAGATGTTGATGGTCGCGGTGGCAGCCGTGGTAAAGGTGAAGGTCGGGCGATTGGAACCCGTGCCGAGGCCAATGATGGCCAGTCCAGCCACGGAAACCGTGCAGGCCGTCGAGGATGCGATATTCTCGGCGTGGCCCGGCTTGACGATCAGGATGTCGCCACGGTTCGCGCCGCTATCTGCGGCAATGGCCGTCACGGCGCCCTGGAGCGTCGAGAAGGGCGAATTGTAGGTGCCTTTGTTGCCATCGGAACCGTTGCGGTCGCCTTTGACAAGGGTCGTGGCGTTGGACAGCCACCAGACCCGGCCGGGGTTGGTCACCGTCAGCGGCACACCCTTGATGGTGACGCCCTGCGGAAACCCGGTGGGATAGTTGGAATTGGGCATGGGAATCTCCTGTAGAGCCGGGGATGCCGACTCCTGTTGAGGATTGGGGAAAAGGAGGGCGGGCTGCGAGACCCGCCCCCAGTCATCAGCGCGGGAGGGGATTTAACCGCGCTGGGCAGATGTCAGGCGCCATTGCGAAGGTAGGCGGCGGCCTTTTCTAGGAGTTCCGGCTTATCGCCGAACATGCCGAGCCCGCGATTGCAGTCTGCGCACAGCAGGCCGCGTATGTGGCCTTCAGCGTGACAGTGATCGACGGCAAGTCGATAATGCTTGTCTCTCTTGCCGCAGATGGCACAGCCACCGTTTTGCGCTTCTAGCATCGCCTCATATTCACTGAGTTCGATGCCGTACATTTTCCTTAGATCGTTCTGCTTGGCCCGCAACGGATTGGCTGCTCGCCATTTTCGTGCGTACGTAGCGCGGGATTCTCGCTTGCCATGATCTATGGTCGAAACCATGTCGATCCAGTAGCAATTATCCGGGCCTGCTGGCTTGGCCTTATCTCGCTTTCGAAGACGGGCGGCGGGTGTCGGTCTATCGCCTACATCGGCAACAAACGTCCAGAAATCATCCCATTCAGGGACGCGGCCCAAACGCTTGGTCCATTTCCAGCTATCCCACAGGGGATGTTTGCTGTTCTGGCCCCAAGTTTCAGGCCGCGTCTGCTCTACATGCCCGTGTCGTTTCCAGCGGCTGTAATGTGTTTCGCACAGTTTCCTAGCCGTGCTCGGTTTGCCGCAGATGACGCAGGGAGGTCCGGGTTGAATACGTGGCATAGCTCATCATTTAAGATTCGCACGCCAATAATTCAACCCCTTAAGCCCTTGAAATTATTGATTTCAAGCGCCTTGTGACCCAAAAATTCCGCGCCAGTCGGCCCAACCAGCGACAAGCCGCATGGTGGACTTGTGCTTGTAATTGCCGGTGTCAAAGTCCGAATCCTTCTCCATCGTCGCATCGCGGCGATTGAAGACGATCAGGCCATTCATCACATCGGTCGTGATGAACCAGGCGTCCGTATCGGTGAGGAACGGCCACACCACGATTTCGCTCAGGTAGCCCATGTTCTTCAGGGCGTTCGTTGCGTTGTTCGCAGTGTCGTTCTGGCCTGCCGACTTCAGGATTCGCGTTGCCTCGAAAGCGTAGTTCGGCGGGATGACCAGGCGCTTGGACTGGAGGTTGATGCGCAGGCCGGTCGAGTCGGTCGCATTCATCAGGTTGATCATCATGTCCTCGAGCGCTGCTTCCGACAGGTCTGCATCGGCCGACAGCGTGTTGGACTGAGTACCGTTCTGAGTGAGGTGCCCCGTCGAGATCAGCTTGATCCCATCCGAGCCCGTATAGGACGAAGAGAACGCGCGGTTGAGCACGTTGCTCACGATTGTCTCGCGGGTATGCCGCATGGAGCGGGCAAGGGCCAACGTCTTGTTGGTCGCCTTGCCGCCATACTGGTTGTCGTCCACGCTCTCCTGCGTCTCCTGAAAGCCGAGACCATAGGTGACGTTCGTAAAGCGTGCGGTCGGTCCCTGCGAGGACGAGGTGTAGACGATGCCGCCGCCTTCCGTCTTGACCGAGGCGAGCCCGAAGCCAACAAGCTCCTGAATCTCCTCGTATGCCTTGTCGGAAGACCGTTCGTCGAAAACCTTTCCGATCATGCTGGGCATGTCGGCGTAGGTCGTGCCGAAAAGCGCGGCCAAACCGGGCCAAAGCAGTTTCGGATTATTGCCAGTGGTGATTACGCCAGCCATTGTCGTGGTTCCTTATAATTAGACGCCAGCGAGCTGGTCGACGTAGCGGTGACGGTTGAGGCGAACGAGCCAGATGCAGGAATCGCCGATTGCGTTGTTGGGCCGGCTCGAAACGCTGAAGAGCTTCAGAGCGAGCGTGTTGGTGGTCTGCTCGGTCGAGTTGTCCACGGTCGCACCGGACTTGCCGGTAACGGTCGAGGGCGTGCCAGCCGCGAAGCTGACATTGAGGCCGAGATCAGCCGCCGTAAGAGCCGTGCCGCCAGTGCCTTCCTGAATCTCGAAAAGCAGGTTGGGATCGTCGGCCACGAGCAGGCGCCGCGAGGTAGAAGCGGCACGATAGATGGTCGAGTCACGGGTATCGGGGATAACCCCGATAACGATGCCGGTGATGACATCGGTGGTCGCGGCAAGCTGCACATCCTTGGTGACCGTTCCATCGGGCCAAGAGGTTGACGTGCCGATGTCCACGACGGGATCACCGATGTAGATGGCCGTGCCGTAGCCGGCCGCTACCGAGTAGACGTTGCAGGCGCCGTTGTAAGGGGCACCAGACATGTACCGAACGGGATTGAACCCGAACGGCGCGTTGACGTTCGCCATGAGGGGAACTCCTGGTTATAGTGGGGTTTGCGCTCCCGTCAGGCGAGAAAGCCTTAGCGGCGCGCTTCGATTTTATTGCCGGAATCGGGCGTGTAGAACGTGTCGTCCACACCCTTGTTGCCGGCGTGATTGGTGAGCCCGCGACGAATGGCGTTGTCCATGTCGTCCAGCGGCTTCATCTTTTCCTTCTGGTCCGTCTCGAACCAGTCTTTTTCCTTGCGCATCAGGATCATGTTGTATGGTCCTGTCTCGGTCACGCCGCCGACAGCGGTTGTCGTGGTCCCGAGGCTGCCTTCCTTGGCATTCTCCGGCGCTACATCGTAGTCAAGCGCCTGAAGCTGCCGGATGCGGTCAGTGTCGGCCTTGGCCCATCGATAGTGATAGCGATTGCGGTCTAGCTTCGATTCATCCATCGAAAGCTTGATGCCGGAAACGACGGTTTGTCCCGGCTGCTTGCGGCGCTCTCGCCTTACTTCTTCTGCGCGGTCAGTTCCGCGTTCATAAACGCCACGTGGCATGATCATTTTCCTTCGTAAGCCTTGATCCATGACGCCGCGTCAGGATAGATTTTGGGGTATTTCTGCATGTCCTGCTTGGCCTGATGCCGCGCCTCGTTGGGTAGTTTCGAGAGCGGGTCAGACCGTGCGGGAGCGGTGAAACTGCCGCCCCCGTCAACAGCCGCATGGCCATTAACGGCTGGTTTTGCGCCGTACAGTGCGGGATACTTCTGCCGCATGTAGGCTTCGGTCTTGCGGAGATTGTCCTCCAGCGCCATCGCGCCGTTGCTCTCGCGCTGTATCTTCTGGCTATAGCCCATGGCTATCGCCGTCATGTCGTCATCGACGCCGTACCAGGTATTGCTTTTCCTGAACTCGTCATCGGGATTGGCGCCCTTCGGCTGCTCAATCTCGATTTCCTCAGGGCGGTTGGCTTCCAACGTGCCCCGCTGCCGCTCCAGACGCTTGAATTCGTCCTTGTCGCCAGCTTCGACTGCCTTTTCCTGTGCAGTCTTGATTTCATTCAGTTGCCGTTCATAATCGGCTACCAGGCGCTCTTGCGTCGTCACTGCAACACGATTCAGCTTCTCGACACGGCCGTCGAAGTCACGGACAACCCTGTCCAGACGCTCCTGAAGGCGCTTATTCTCCTTCTTGAGAAAAGGAGCCAACTCTTCGCCGCGCTCGACGAACTCCTGAGCATCGAGGAACTTGGCGGGCTTCTTGTCGCCCTTCCATTCCGTCTCAGGAACCCACCCAGAGGCGCGGGCTTCTGCTTCGTAGTTGCGGGCCGGTTCGGCCTGAGGCGCGTCTACGGGCTTCTCTACGGCCGCTGGAGCCTGTTCGGTAACAACTTCCTCGGTCATATCCGTGCGTAGCCTTCTTCGAAGGCCTTGGCCGGCGAGTATGACTTGTAGCCGTCAGTGTAAACGACGTAGTAGCCGCCTGCGACTGGCCTGTGGCGCTCCATAAACTCACGGTCGAGCCTGAATGGTGCGAAGCCCTCATCGGCCGGATACATCGTCACGCCGCCCTCGCGATCATACTCGCTCAATTCAGCGATCTTCAGCGCCCACACCTCTTTGTGGCACCGATAGCGGGGCATTTCCCGCGCTGCTCCTTCAGACATGTCTCAACCTTTCCTTACCGCGCAGATGTCCTTATCGTTGAGCAGGAGGTAATCCTTCCCATCGTTGCCGGTGACGCGGAGACCGGCATATTTCGCGAAGATCACCCAATCGCCAAGACCGGGCTTGCGATCTTCCCACTCGTCTTCTTCGAGGTATTTGAAGGCACCAGCGGCGACCGCAATCATCCGGCCTTCCGTCGTGGCGTACTTCTCGCTGTCCTGCTTCTGGGTTGGGATGATGATCCCGCCGGCAGTCTTTTCCTCGACTGCTTTCGGCTCGACCAGAACTTTGAATTCAGTAGGCTCGATCCTGCTTGGATTTAGCAATATCCTCGTGCTCCAGTTCGATAAATTCTCTCAGTGCCTCGACGTAGCCGGCCTCATGGCTGGCTTGTACTTGCAGGGCCGCCCATCGATCTGGCGAGGCCAGCGAATTCTCAAACAGGCGATCCTTGATGCCCGTTTCAACCCGAGTTGCAACGCTGCGCAGATAACCGAGTACGTATTGCGTGGCCGGGCTGTCCTTCCAGGCTTGGAAATCTTCCTTGTCCATGCTATCTCTCGGTTAGAGCGGTGGTTGCGAGGCCGGCCCTGGTTGCCAAAAGCCGCGAGGCTATTCGCCTGACGGGCCGCCGCTCACTTCTGGGCCGCAGGAGCCTTGGCGGCAGCTGCTTTCGCTGCATCTGCTGCCTGCTGTATCTTCGCCGCACCGAGTATGTGCGAACTGGCAAGTTTATCCCGCTCCAGAGCCATCTGGTCATTGTGCTGCTGCATTGCGTCGGCCTGAGCTACATTCGGGTCGAGCGTAGGCGCGGCTGGCTCTTGAGGCTGCTGAGCAGCGGCATTATCCATCATTAGACGAGCGACAAGTTCCTCAATTTGAGCTTCCGGCATCATCGATTGCGATGCCGCGAGAGCAGCATTTGCCTTCTTCACGGCAACTTCGGCCTCGGCGCCCTCAACGGTCGCATATGCAGCCCGCTTGGTCAGATTTTGCTCTTCCGGGCTGGGCTGCTGTGGCGGGTTGAACAGCTTCTCGACATCCTCGATGCCCGCCGCTTCAAACAGGCGCTTGTAGCCTTCCTGCTTGTTCAGGACGCCAGTCTCATCAGCGGCAATCGTCTGTTCAATGAACTGAGCCTTCGCCAGCTTCTGCATTTTGCTGACATTGTTCGGGTCGGAGACCGGCAGGATGTCGCAATCCTGCTCGTTGTAATCCACCTTGGGGTCAAACTGCTGCTGCGGATCGTCAAAGAACTGGTTATAACGTTGCGGATCGAGGTTCTTGCGGTTCAAGCGGGCATGGATGCCGAGTTCCGCCTTTAGCGACCTGTGAATACGCTTATAAATCGCAGTGAAGACCTGAAGTCCCTGTTCGATCATCGCCATCGTGGTCGTGGGCGAGGCGTTCTTGCCCATGCCCTCGCCGGTCAAGACATCCTTGATCGAAGCGATTTCCTTGGCGCCGGCTAGCAGGAATTCGAGCAGGTTGAAGCTCGCCTGAGATGGGCCGGGATAGTTGATCGGCATCACGTTATCTTGCAAACGGCCGGAGGACTTGATCACCTTCCATTCGCCAGGAGCCAGCGTTATCCTGCGCTCCTTGATGCCGAGCGAATCCGAGACCAAGCCGCCCTGCACATTCGCGACAGTCGCAGTGATCAGTTCGTTGACCCAGGTGCGAATCAGGTTCGCCTGGCGGATGCGGAGGTTGGCTGCTTCGCCGCGAGCCCGCAGGTGCATGTTGACGAGCGTCACCTTCTCGCGGTCCGCGCCGCTCCCCCACTCGAACGTGGCAAAGACGTGCTTCGTCACGCTCATGTGCCGCTTGTCGGCGAACTCCTCCTTGGACATCTCCCGCCGGCCGAAGCCGGTCAGGCCGGAAAGAGCGAGCAGGCCAACGTCCTGTTCGGTGAAGTAATCCGACCCTTCGATGAACGCGATGCGATACTTGAGGTCGGCGTCCTGTTTGAAGCGCTGATTCAGATAGAACAACACGCGCTGATTTTCGATCTCCTGCAGCGCCAGGATCGTCGGCTTGATCTCGCGAACGACCTTTTCGACACCGGACAGTTTCCAGTCCCAATCCGCGCGACTCGGGGCGGTCATTTTCTTCGCCAGCTCGGCATAGTTGTCGCCGTCGTAGTTATCGAACAGCCACTCGGTGTTCCAAGAGCAGATCACCACCTGCTCCGGCGCGGGATCGGCAAAGGCGCTCCCCGCAAACAGGGCGAGCGACAGAGAAAACGACGCCAAAACGCAAACGGCCGAACGATTCATCCGCAGTTCTCGCAAGTCAAAAAGGCATGCAATCCATCTCCTTAGACCTTAACTGGACGTCCGGCGGGAGCATAGCCCCAGCCCGTCGGCTATCTTAAGCGCCTGAGCACAATTGCCTTCTCACGTATCGGCCTGCATATGATCAGACGTGTCATCGTCGTCCCTGCCAATCCTGCCTGGCCTGCAGTCTTCGAACAGGCGGCAAAGGAGGTTACTCCACTGTTGGGCTGCAACCTGCTGGCCCTGCATCACATCGGCAGCACTTCCATTCCGGGCATCTACGCGAAGCCAATCATTGACATGTTGCCGGTGGTGGCCGACATAGATGCAGTCGATCAGTGCAATGACGCTCTCGCCCAGCTCGGATACGTCGCGAAAGGTGAGTTTGGGATCCCTGGCCGGCGATTCTTCTATCGCAATGATGTAGCGGGCGAGCGCACCCACCACATCCACGCTTTCGCAGCGAATTCATCCTGAGTCGCGCGGCACCTTGCCTTCCGCGACTTCCTGATCGCGCATCCGGATATCGCGGCGGCCTACAGCGACCTCAAGAGGCGACTGGCGATCGCACACCCCGAGGACATCAACGCCTATATGGATGGCAAGGATGGGTTTATCAAAGAGGTTGAAGCAAAAGCGCTGGCTTGGCGCAAACAAGCTCCGCCGGCGGCGTGACGCGACTGGAGTGGTGCAGTAACCATGCTGACTCGAATCATCGAAACCGCATGTGGTCCCGTCGAATACACGACGGTCGGCACCGGCGAACCGTTGCTCTACTTTCACGGCACGGGCATCACCGGCGAGGTCATGGCGCCGATCGAGCGGCCGCTGAGCGACGATGGCTTTCAGCTCATTTTCTTGAATCGCCCTGGCTATGGCCAAACGCCACTCGCAAGCAACCGTTCGGCCGTCGACTGCGCGCGGGTGGCGACCGCGCTGCTGGACGCGCTCGGTTTGGCCCGCGTGAGCGTAATGGGTTCGTCGGGAGGGGCTGCCTTTGCAGCGACCTTTGCGCTTAGGCATCCACTGCGAACCAAGGCGCTCGTCCTCTTGTGCCCGCAGCTTCATCGCTGGGATGAGACACGGTGGCTCCCCATGACGAGTCGCTGGACGTTGCCGCTGCTAAAACGAAACTGGCTGCGGAGAATACTGCTCGCGCTCTACCGCTTGCAGCTGCCGCGGCTGAGCGCAAGTCAATTCCTCAAGCACGAATCCGGTGCGCGCTATGCAGATGTCGCCAGTGATGCGTTGGCACAAGAATTGTGTGCGCAGACACTGGCGGCAATGGTAAACGGCACGAAGCACCCAGGCTTTGAGAATGACTTCCTCATCTTTACAAACGAGGACATCGTCAGGGCCGAGGATTCCCTGAACGTGCCCACGCTGATCATTCATGACGAAGCAGATCCCCTGGCGTCGATCGACCACGTGCGGTGGTTCGCTGACAGGTTTCCGCAGTGTGAAACAGTTGCAGTTCGCGCAGCCGGTCATCTCATTTGGGTTGGTCCCGAGGCTGGCATGATGCACAAGTCGCGCGTGCGGTTCCTGCGAGAAAACCAAAAGAGCGGTTAGTTCGTCTCAGCCCAAGTCCTTGCCTCACTCACCAACTCCGTCCCTAGCAGGCATAATGAACGATCGTTCTCATCCACGGCAGGAGCCGACCATGATGACCCGTCTGACCGCATATCTTTTGCTAGTGTACGTGGCGGCCGCTGGACTTGCCGTTGGCGGGCCGCCGACGCGGGAGGATGTCGAGCGGCAAACGCAGTATATCGAACGACTGACGAAGGGGATGGCTGCCGAAAAAACTCCGGCTGGCAAATTGGCGCTGCTGACGCGAGCGATGCAGGATGGGGCCAATGTCGAAGTGCTGCGGAAGGTGCTTGAGCTGGCGGGCGAGTTGCCGGCTGCAGAACTTGAGACGTTTCTGACGGGAGTGTTGGCAGCGAATCCAGATGCGGGGGTTCGCAGCAAGGCGGCGGAATGGCTAGGCAAACAGGGTTCGGAGAAATCGCTGGGTGTGCTGATCAAGGCGGCGGCAACTGACCCGACCACAGACTTCCTCATTGGCTGTATTGGCGGCAAATCGAGCGCTCGGCGCTCGGCGACGTTCGCGATCGCCGATTTGACCGATCGAATTCCCAATCTGAAAGCGAAGGCCGCAGCAGAACTCAAAGAGCTCAAGCCGGCGGATAATCCTGGTGAGTCACTGGCCGATGCGCGGGATCAAAGCTTGTTTCGCGTGACTGGCGATGAAGCGCTGCTGAAGCCCTATTTCGAAAAGTTGCGGAGCGAAGATGCCAAGGTCCGCCGCGACGGCGTTGTGGCCTTTCGCTTCTTTGGTTTGAAAGCCGCGCCGGCAGAGATTGTCGCGGCGATCAAGGACGATGATCAAGAAGTGCGGTCTTGGGCGGCGCTCGTGCTGGGCGAGATTGCGGACCCGAAGACCGTTCCTGCCTTGGTCGCTGTGGCTGAAGATGCGAAGCAGGACACGGGGTTGCGTTGTAATGCGATACACACACTTGGCCGGATGAAGGCCACGAGCGCCAAGGAAGCAATGCGGAAACTGCTCGATGATCCGAACGAAGCAGTGCATACGCAGGCGGCGATTGCGCATTACCGGCTGACGGGGGAGAAGACGGCGAAGTTTCCTGCTGGATACAACGCGGACTAACTTTGCTTAGCGACGTTGCCGGTTGGGGCGTACTTTGTCTTTGTTGCCGATCTGCTGCACGTCGGTGACGCGCCCATCGATCAGTTCGAAATTGCCGGACTTGGGCCAGTACTTAAACTCGCGGGCCGCTTGATAGGAGTGCGTTGCAGCTCCCTTCTGTTGATACCAGAGCTCCGCGTCGGTGCGGCCGTCTCCTTTGACGACGAGCATGTCTTTCTGCGACGTGTAGGAAATGCGATGAGCTCGCGCGGTGAAGACACGGCCGTCGACGCGAGTGTTTCCTTCCGCGAGTAGTTCATACCAGGGATCGCCGGTCTTTTCCGGCGGCAGGCCTTGCGTGACCTGCATGGCGTCGCTCGTCATGAGGATGCCCTGGTCGCCGAGAGCAGCCAGGCCGCGTTGATCGATCATTTCGACAGTGAGGCGATCGCGCCAGTCGGGCACTTTGGTGTAAATCGTTTCCACGTTCTGCTCGAACTGCACCGTGCGGCGGTTGAGGTCGCCGGTCATGCCGCGCTGGAAGGAGACGAGCAGGTGAGTGAGGAGGTGGTCGTCTTTGGCGCCGGGTCCGCCAGCAACATCGCCGCCTGCTGCGGCGCCGCCTAAAGGCGGAACTCCAACCCCAACAGGAGCGCCGGGGATCTCGATCTTGCCTTTGCGAATCGTGAGGAGCTTTCCTTTGCCGACGGCCTTCATGGCGCCTGTGATTTGATTGACATATAGGTTCGGCGTTTCGAGCGTGTCGAACGAGGTCTGCTGGCCGGCCTCGTCGAGCGTGCGGTTTTCGAGATAGACGCCGCCATCGAGCTTGAGCTCGGCGAGCGAGACTTTTTGATCCTGCTGCGGGTTAGAAAAATCGATCCGCTCGTTGATCGTAGCGTCGAGCAGGCCGCAGAGCACGAGCTGCGTCGGCGTACGGGCTTGGACGTCTTCTTCGAGATGCACCGTCTGACCGTCGAAGGTCATGCGCCGCTGCCAGGTGACTCGCATGTATTGCGGCGGCTCCACAGGTCGACCCGGAGGTGGGATCTTTTGCGGCAGTGGGAACGTGGCATCGCCTGGACCGTCGATCCAGACGCGGTTATCGCTGCGATGCAGATGAATCGCGTCTCCTTGTAATGACAGCCCGCGGGCGGAAATCTTCGCGGGTTGTCCAACGACATGGACGATTGCATCTGCCGATGTACCGCCGCGGAGTTCGACCGCTTCACCGCGGAGCTTGAGGGGCGACTGACCCGGTTGCGATGTCTGCACTTCGTCGATGGTAGCGTTGCCCTGAATCGTCAGGTCTTCGACGCCGCTCACTTCACCGTTCGCGACCCGCATCTGCACGAGTTCGCCGCTGACATCGAATTTCTGGATGGGCTTATTGGCCGCGGGAGTGTTGCCGCCGATGAATGTGCCCGGCCTGAATGGCTCTGGCTGAGGAGCCGCAATCGCTGCCGGATCCGGTTGAAAGAACCAGGCTTCGAGACGTTCGGTCTTCGCGTGGAGCTTTTCGGAATCGACTTCCACGGCCCGAAGGGCGAGCAGACGATCGGGAACGATCTGCGTTTTGGGATGAGCTTCGAGTTCAGTTGCAGTGAGCCCCGCGGGTGGGGTTGCGCGTTGTTCGTGCAGCCAGAGATGCAGCTCGTCAGCGACGAATGTGCCCAGTGATTGGAGCGTGACGACGCCGCTCGAGATGAGCGAGATGACCTGCAGGCCATCCTGCGGCTGGATGCGGAGCTCTTTGTTCCATTTCGCTTCGAGCGAGCGCGGCTCACCACTGACGAGTTGCACGGTTTGCAACCGCCCCGGCCCCGCGGCCCAGAGGCGACCCAGTCCGCCGCTCGACGACATTTCATATTGCAGCTCGACGGCATCGAAGGCGTGGGGGCCTTGCCGCAGCGTGACTTGTTTCAAACCTTGGCCACTTTCGAGCACGATGCGGCGTTGCGGCGGAAGCACTTCGAGTCGAGCAGCTTTCACGTAGAGTCCCGTGCTGGGACCTTCGAGGATGACCGGATTGCCCGTGGCGACGATTTTGGAGATCGCGACGCTGTGGAGTGGATCGTCGCTGACCGGGAGCGGGCCGAGCGCTTCAGGAGATTTGCCCTCGTCCTTCTTGGCTTGGGCATCCCCCATGTACAGCCGTAGCCGCGAGCAGGTGAGCTTGTCGGGAACAGCGTTCGGCACGAGGCGGGTGATCTCGACCTGATCATCGAAGGCGGCGAGGCGCTGCTCAAAATCAAAAACAAAGATGCCTTTGCAGGTGATCTCAATGGGTGCCTTTTGTTTGCTCGCTGAATTGGGCGGTGTGCCGGGGAGACTCGGCATCAGACCGTTGCCGGGGAGATCGAGATGGAGCCGGTCGATGCGCGACAGTTGGAGCGTGCTCACGCCGCCGATCGCGGTGTCCGCGCCGCTCTTTTCATTGGGCTTGAGGAACAGGGTCAGGTCGCGGCCGCGACCGTAACTATCGCCGTATTGAAAATCGACGTCGTGCGGCGTGAAGGCCCGCTGCGAGTCCATCTGCAAGTTGCGCGTGGTGAGGAGCAGGTCATCCTTCGCTCCGGGTTTGCTGGGCGGGCTGAAGATAGTGATCTCGCCGGGCAACCGGCCGCCGATGAGCCGGCTGAACTCGGCGCGGGCGAAGTCGAGCGGCTTGTCGAACTGCAGGATCGCTCCTTGCGGGGCGCGGAGGACGATGGGGCGACCCCGGCCTCTCGCCGGCGCATTCGCATCAGCCGCGTCAGCCGACTTCGCATAGAAAATGAGGGTGCAGGGCTTCAACTCGAGCCGGCCATCCTCGGTGGGCTTGTAGTCTTTGATTAGCAGCGTGCACTGGGCCGTTTCGATGATCTTGGCGTCATCGCGTTCCCAGGCATCTTCGGGGAAGAGTGCGAGGATTGGACTGCGCGTATCGTGAGATTTTGGTTCGGGGAGTGGAGGCGCCGGACCGCCAGGCTTCGGCGGCGGCGGTTCGAGCAACGGCGCAGCCGCCCACGCGTAGGCGACATACATCGCCCCGAGCGTGCAGACCGCAATGAGCCACCGCTGAAAATGAACCACTGTTTTTCAATCGACGAGGACTAATACATCGGGAGAATTTTCGGGCCAGAGGCCTTACCAATGGAATCGACTATCGGCCCGAAAATACTCCCGATGAATTAATCCGCCCAATAAGTTTGAATGGTCTCGTCCCACCGACCCTTCGCCTTCAGCACGAGTTCCACGAGTTCGCGGACCGCGCCGCGCCCGCCATTGACGGCGGTG
>JADMIO010904356.1_pt1 | contig 56265 bp, 53 predicted proteins | sample 8958161 | NCBI WGS metagenome assembly JADMIO01 (sample SAMN16585339, study PRJNA669376) | soil metagenome | isolation source: Crop rotation soil | place: USA: Cullars Rotation, Alabama | collected 2011
CGCGACAACTTGTCCACGTGGAATTCTAAGCTTAGGATCCCAATGTGCTGGAAAGCCGCGCTCAACACAATGCGAACCAACCGTGCCGGCATTGGAAGGCGTGACCACACATCATCGGGGCGTCGGAGCGACGACGGCCACCACATGCTCCACCAAATGGGCGGCCAAAACGCGACGCGCAGCACCTGCCTTCGTCTGTCAGATCGCGTTGCAATCCGCGCAACGTGCAGCCCCAGATCAATCGGAATCGTCAGCGCGATCAGCACAAGCAGCACACGAGCGCCAGTTGATCGAACACCGGCAGCTATGACAAGCCAGAAGGTGAACCACGCCAACGCGTAAGCGCCGATGCCCGATACGTCGCGCGTGCCCGCGCGCAACTTGCCGTCGACATCACGGGGGTCGGCTCGCTCAAGCGCTTCGCGGAATTCGCGCGCACTCGACCATCGATCCTCCGGTCGCACAGCAAGACATCGCGAAATAACAGTGGCAAAGCGCTTGGGTATCGACGGATTGAGTTGATCGAGCGGCTCAACCTTCCAGCGGAGACGATCTGCAATAAGATCGCCGGTGCTGATTTCCGAGAGCGGAGATTTGCCGGTCAGCATCGCGTAGGCTACTGCACCCAGCGAGTAAATGTCGCTCTGCGCATTTGCACTCGAAGAATCTGCAATCTGCTCGGGCGCCATGTAGTGCGGTGTTCCCAGCACATCCCCAGCGCGCGTGATTGTATCGTGAACGCCGATTGCTTTTGAAATTCCGAAATCCGCGAGCAACGGATTTTCGTTTTCAGCGTCTATGAGGATGTTGGCTGGCTTGATGTCGCGATGAATGACGTTCCGATCGTGCGCATGCTCGAGCGCGCTCGCCAGCGCTGACAGGATTCTCCACGCTTCGTCAGGCGTCAAGCGGCCATCTGTGTGCAACCGTTGTGCGAGTGTGGTGCCGCGCGCGTATCCCATAACCAGATACCACATGCCGCCAACTTCGCCAAACGCGTACAGCGGCAGGATTCCCGGATGCGAGAGCTGCGCTGCGATTCGCGCCTCGCGCTGGAATCTCTCTCGTGCGCCAGGCGTCATGGCTTGCTCTGGTCGCAACACTTTGATCGCGACCTTTCGGTCGAGTGAAAGTTCACGGGCCAGAAACACAGTGCCCATTCCACCTGCGCCGATCGCTGAGATTACCTCATACGAGTGCGCGAGATTGGCGCGCAGTTCTGCGAGTAGACGATCAGCGTCTCGACTGCGACGTTCCACCTGCAGCGTGTGAGACTCTGCCGCGACCGCATTGTCGAGAGAATCATGTGTGTCATCGTCTCCCGGAACGAGCACCAGCAGCGACTCAACTTCCGCGAGCAGTTCGGAATCATTGCCGCATTCTTTCCGCAACACGTCTGCGCGCATCGACGGCGGCGCCGCGCGAACCACATTGATCACCGCCTTTATCTGCTGCCACCGCTCGGGTGTCACGCGTCGCTCAACTCTCTACGCAGCCATGCGCGTGCTATGGCCCATTCACTCTTCACAGTGGTTTGCGAAACTCCCACCGCTTCGGCCGTTTCCTCAATTGTCAGTCCGCCGAAATAGCGCAGTTCAACGATGCGTGCCTGCGCAGGATCAATCGTCGCGAGGCGTTCGAGCGCATCGTTGAGCGCAACCACATCCACTGCTGACGAATCGGACGGCGTCGATGCCGCGCCGCTGTCGGTGAGCGTGACTGGTGTTTGACCGCCCCCTCTCTTGTCAGCAAGCCGGCCTCGCGCGTGATCGACAAGAATTCGGCGCATGAACTGCGCCGCAACGCCGAAGAAATGCGAGCGATTGCGCCAGGTGACGCGCTTCTGATCGATGAGTCGAAGATACGCTTCGTGCACCAACGCCGTGGGTTGAAGCGTGATGTCGTCTGGCTCACGCATCATTGCGCGACCAGCCTGTCTCCGCAACTCGGCGTAAACCGCATTCAACAATTCGTCAGACGCCCCGCGATCGCCGTTGCTCCACGCCAACAGAATTGCCGTGACGTCGGGCGTAGCTGTGTTTTGGGGTTCGTCGACCTGCATTGAGTCCGCCATTCCCGGGATTCGCGTTGCACGACGTGCAACTGAGAATATTGGGCGCGGGAATGGTGTGAGGCAATACGAGCAGACTGCGTGAGTAGTCTTGCGGCGTGACCAAGATCGATGGCAGCGGCATCAATAACTGCAACAGCTTTTCAACACGGAGGGGCGGAGAAAACGGAGTACTGCCGATTTCGCGGAGCGTTGTGACGTTCTATGACGAATGCTGCAAGTCTTTCATCTGCGCATTCAAGCAAAAAAAATCAAAGCTCGTCGTTTGTCATAACCGCTTTCCTCCGTGATCCTCCGTGTCCTCCGTGTTGAAAAGCTTTTATCGATGCATGCACACGCGCCCAATCTGGAGTAGCGCGCTCGACAACGATTGTCGCACAACAGAGAACTCGGAGGAACACGCGTTGTTCAGGCAGTCCTCCGACTTCTCCGTGTTGAAAGCAGTTTACCGCTTCGTCAACTCGGTCAGTGCAACGCGATACTCCTTCGCATCGGCGTCCCAAAGAATACGATACGCAACCGGATAGTACCCTGGCTTCTGATACTTCGCAGGTACAGAAATTTCCAGGCGTTGATCGCGATCAGCAACGTTCGCGGCGTTCTTGCGCGCGAGAAGGTGCGCACGCGTAATCATCGGCTCGAGAAAGTGGTACTGTCCGTTCCATGATCCGTAGATGAACGTCGCATCGAACGGCTTGAACGCTTCGGGTTTGCCAAGTATCCCCTGAAGTTCGTGCGACCGCAGATCGACCCAGTGCACACCCATCATTGGTACGGCAACACCTGCAGGCGGCACGCCCGGAGGACCAAGGGGAGCGGTCATTGGCGGCACATAGTCGCCAGTTGGAACGTTGTTGGCCTTGTTCGCGAACTCGGGATCAGATGGCATGATCGCGTCGCGTTCGGCTTTTGAAACGGTGTAGAAATGAAAATCAAAGTGCGGGACGTTGAGATACACGCCTTCTGGTTCGTGTCCTGCAGGATTCCAGTTCATTTCGACAAACTTGAACGGAGTGTTATGTCCCTGCGGCAGGTCGATCAGAAACTCGTGCGTTTCCATATGGCCGTCGTGATGACCGGCGCCGCTTGAAGGAAGGCTGTCCATCGCGCCTTCGCTCAGTGCAACTCCAATCTCGCGCGGTACGGTGCGATCACGCGCATCGTACAACACGTAGCTGCGCACAATGCCATTACCAACTTTTGTTGCCTTGCCGTACACGCGAGCGACTTTTGGCTCGTTGTTCGTTTCGGCGGTTGCAGCGAACGACAGAACTGATTTCGAGTAGCCGGCTACAGTAATCGCAACGGCGATACCAGCGGCGGTAACGATGCGGAACATGGGGCTGCCTCTTCACACATTGGCCGAAGCCCGGCCCGGCTGTCGATACGTCAGCGAAAAAATCGCGACTGGCCGAGTTCCCGAGCGACACCCGATCGCCGGCGGCCTAACGACAGGGAGCAATGTGAGAGGGCCCGCTTACGCCTTGCGTAACGCCGGTTCGGCTCGGTCTGGAGGGTGCTTACTCTCTATGCGATGAGATTTCGCTCATCGTGTAAGCACCCCTGAAAGCGGCAGCGCGCTCATCCTTTGGTCCTTTGCACCGCTCACAAACGGGTGTTAGACCAAACTCACGCCGGTTGTAAACGACGCTTGCGATCCTGCACTGCCGGGATTGCAATCATCACCAGCGCGACCAGGAGCGCGAGTGCGCTGACGATCTTGCCGCGCGCGTACTCGGGGGACTCAAACCACAACCGAACTTCGCGCGCCCCCTTTGGCAGGTCAACGCTCAACAACGTGTGATCAGCGCGTCGCACAACGCCTGGCTTTCCGTCAACTTCGGCGTGCCAGTCCTTGTACCAGTTTTCAGCGACAAGCAAATGGCCGTCGGCAGTATCTGCACCGGCCAGTGCGATGTTCATCGCGCCAGGCGACCACTGCGTGACGGTCGCGGTTACGCGCGATTGTGCCAGTTGATCGGTCACCGCGTTCGCCTTGACCGACGATGAATCGGGGAACAATGCCGCGCGATTTACCGGAAAGCGCGGGTTCACCATGATCGGAACGATCTGATCTTCCGACAACTTCGCGGCGGACAACAGCACGCGCGCATATGCCGGTGTCGAATCGCGTTCGATAAGAACCGCCTTGGTGCCAAACGCAGTAGACGTTTCAGGTACAACTTCGTGAAAGCCCGGCACGGCCTGCGGCTGCGAAAGGATCACAAAGCGGATCGCAAGCAGATCCATCAAGTTGGGTGACGTGAGCTGATTCCATCCCGATTCTTTGCCACCCAGTTCGTCGTAACGCTGCAACTCAAAGCCGTGATAACCCATCGCGGTTGGAATGCGATACGCCATCAGAATTGATGTGCCGTAGCTGTTGCCCGCTTCAAGCACGCGGTACGGCGGCTTCGTGTTCTGCAGGTGCGTCGTGACCGCATCGCCCGCGAACAACGTCTTCGCGCGCGGAGAGAACTCGTAGAAATTGCGATCCATGCTCCATAGATCGACGGCAGTGAGCAGCAACAATGCGAATGCACCAACCTTGGCGCTGATGCGTCCCGACACGATCGCAAACAGTGCACCGCCTCCCAGCACGACAAAGATCAACATGCGAAGCGCGCCCATCTTGAGTGCATCAGCATTCGCGCTTACGGCTTCGAGTCGCTGAGGAATTGCGATTGATTCGGTCATTCCCTGCAACGCACCAGTCGCACCAAGCACCGCAAACAGTGCGAATGCACCGATCGCAATAAGCGCAGTCTTGATCGGGACAGTGCGGGCGATAATACGATCTGCACCAATTCCCGCGAGCACGCACATCGGCAACGCAACGAGATAGAACACCATGCCCATTGCGCGAATCTTGTTCAGCAGCGGCAGGAACTCATAGAACGGCTTGTAGAACGGAGTGTGTCCGCCAAACGAGAAGAACAGAAACACCGTTGCGAACGTTGCAAGCGAGATGGCAAGTCGGCGATGCTCCTTGCTGCCGAGCGCGAAGACGGCGAGCACCAACGGAAGAAAGCCAACGTATTCCGTATGAAACTTGATCGGGTTTGATCCCCAGTAATGCTCGAGCACACCGTTGAACTCAGGCAGTGCGAGCGTGAAAATCTCCGACGGAGGAAAAGCGTAACTGGTCGCAAATTCCCAACCGGTGTTTGGACCACCTGCTGCGCGCGGCGAGTACGGGATGTACGCCAGGAATGGCAACACCTGCAGCGCAGTGATTCCCACGCCAACTGCGACTGCCAACGTCGCAAAGCCTATTGCCTTGTATGGATTGAGCCCCGCTGGTCGTTCGCTGTCCCAGAACGCGAGATACAAAGCCCACGCACCGAGCGCGATCAGGAGGAAGTACGCCATGTGGAAATGGCCCAGGATTGACAGCGCAACCAAAATCGCAAACGCGCCAAACGCCCACGTGCGTTGATGTCGAATGGCGCGCAACAATGTCCACATCGCGAGCGGAGCCAGTGCGGACACGAAAAGTTTTCCATCATGCCCGGGACTCATTTGCGATGCAACGATGCCTGACAATTCATACGCAACGCCTGCAATGATTGACGCACTCCAGCTCATGCCAAGCGCGCGCACAAAGCGATACGTGAACCAACCCGCGAGCACAAAATGCACCGCCATGCCCCACGTGATCGCGAGATCAACCGGCATGATCCAGCGCAGCCACGCCGTTGGATAGAAAATGTCGCCGTGCATGGCACCGATATATGGAAGTCCGCCCAGCAGATACGGATTCCATTGCGGAATTGCACCGGTGCTCTTGAACGTCTCGGCGCCAAACAACCGGAACGAATACCCGGCGATGAACATGTCCGACCGCGCACCGCCAAACAGGATTTGACCCGTAAGCAGGGGCCACAGCAGCATGAGGGCGGCAGCAACACAAATCGCCAACGCGATGAGATGAGGCGCTCGCGGAGTAAACGAGTCGATGGCTGGCGCAGCAGGTTTGGGCATCAGTCGGTGGGAAGAAAAGAGGATCGCGACGGCGCTCGCACTGGCGGTCGCAATCGAGCAGGCAATCTCGCTCGCGCGCGACATCTGCGGCAACTTTCGGGGGCCCCAATAACGTCACTCCCAATGCTGGCCTCTTGACACCGAACTACTACACCTGTAAATCTACACGTGTAGTACTAACCGGAGCTGGCATTGACGTCTGAACAGAATTCCGAACGGCACAACCTGACCGCATTGCAGTTGTCAATTCTCCGCGTGTTGTGGGGGCGCGGAGAAGCGACTGTGACTGAAATCTGGGAAGCGCTGCATGCCGAACGTGGCCTCGCGCAAACCACCCTGGCCACAATGCTGTCACGCCTCGAGCGACGTGGCGTTGTCTCGCACCGCACGCAGGCCAGGCAGTTCGTCTATCGCGCGCTCGTCACGGAACAGGAAGCGCAGCATTCGATGGTGAGTGAACTCACCAGCCGCCTGTTCGAGGGTGACGTGTCCGCGTTGGTCAGTCATCTGCTCACGGCACAGGACATAAGTCCAGGCGATCGCGCTCGCATTCGCGAGATGCTCAACGCCGCCACATCCGCGGAGAAACGCAAATGAACGATTCGTTCGCAAAATCCGCGTTGGCGTGGCTGCTCACGTACTCAATTCACAGCACGCTGCTGCTTGGACTCGCATGGCTGGTCACGCGGCGTCGCAGTGTCACTGCATACACGCGCGACTTTGTCTGGAAGGTCGCGCTCGTTGGGGGCGTCGTTACCTCACTGACGCAGATGCAACTCAATGTGCGTCCAACCGGATCATTCGCACTTACCCCCGCGTCGCTTGCACCAGCGGCGCGAAGCAACGGAGAAGTCGGCGAAAAAGTCGATCACGCGAAATCTGACAAGCAGTCAGGTAAAGACGAAGAGAACGTCGGTGTACTTGCGAACGCATCTGATGAAAAGACTTCACCGGCCAACACTTCATCGGTTTCACGTCCATCAACAGCACTGCTGATTGTCGCTGGTTGGGCGATACTGGCGTTTCTGTTGGCAGTGTTCTACGTCGCGCGTCGACTCATACTCGTAGGTCGCCTCGCGAATCGGCGAGCCGTTGTAGAAGGACCGCTCCCAGCGATGCTCGATTCGCTTTGTCGCGCTGTCGGACATCGCTCGCAAATTGCGCTCACGTCAGTGAACACCATTTCAAGTCCGGTTGCACTTGGTACGCGTGAGATTTGCGTGCCCGACGCAGCGCTCACCGAGCTTGAACCCGATCAACAGCGCGGACTGCTCGCACACGAACTCGCGCACTTGAAGCGACGCGATCCATTGTGGCTCAACTTTGCATCCCTCATGGAACGCGTGTTCTTCTTTCAGCCGCTCAATCGTGTCGCGCGAAAGGAATTGCAAAGCAACGCAGAATATCTGTGCGACGACTGGGCCGCGACGCACACGGGATCAGGATTGCCACTTGCACATTGTCTCGCGCGTGTGGCCGAGTGGATTGAAGCATCTCCGTTGGGCGTGCCGGTAGCAGGGATGGCCGAGCAACGCTCTTTGCTGGTTACCCGCATTGCGCGACTTATCGAGGGAAAAACCGTGCGCTCACCAATGTCCCGATTTGCGCTTGGCGCATGCAGCTTCGTACTGCTTGCTGCAACCACGGCCGCCGCGCCTGGTGTTCAAGGAACTGCGATTGCAGCAACGCAATCCACGTCAGTCATGCCAAACTCATTGCATCCGCGATTCGGTGCAGCGATCTCGACCCAGCAGTTGGCGCAGGCCGCGCAGGAAGATCCCGCTGTCATCGCGGCGCTCATTGAACGACTCAAGGACACCGACGCTGGCGTGCGGAAAGCTGCAGCGTCTTCGCTCGGAAATCTCAAGAGCAAACGTGCAGTTAATCCGCTTATCGCGCTTTTGACCGATCGCAACAAGGATGTTCGCGCCGCGGCAGTCGAAGCACTCGGAGACATTGAAGATCCATCTGCTGTGTCGGCGATTGCGCGCGCGGTGTCAGACGAATCGCCCGACGTTCGACAGGAAGCACTCAATGCGTTGAGCCGGTTCACGGAATCGGAGGAAGTGAAACCGTCGCACGTAACGAGTGCGCTCCGCGATGTGCGTCCACAGCTTCGTTCGAAGGCCGCAGAAATACTCGGCGAACTGGGCGACCGCTCCGTCGTGCCAACGCTCATTCCGATGCTCAAGGATTCTTCGGCCGACGTGCGCCACGAAGTCGTGCACGCGCTCGAGCACTTGAACGACCGCTCGGCCGGCACTGCGCTGCTTACTGTCCTTCACGATGAGAACGCGGACGTTCGCGGCTCGGCGGTGTCAGCGTTACGCGAGCTCAAATTCACTATTCCTGAACGCGAATTGTTGACGTTGTTCGAGGACTCCAACGCCGACGTGCGCAAGAGTGCGATTCAGTACGTCGGGGACAACAGCAGCGTCGCCTTCGTTCCGGCGCTCAAGAAGTTGATCGAAGACTCTGACAGCGATGTTCGCGAAGAGGCGGTTGATGCGCTCGGACAAATGCGCGACCCCGCTGCACGTGCAGCGTTGCGCGCGGCGTTGAATTCAGAAGATCCCAAGGTACGTCGCAAGGCTGCAGAAAAACTTGGAGAACGGCAATGATGGCCCGACGCATTGGTGTCGTCACTGCGCTGTTCATTGCGGCGAGCGTTACTGCAGGCGCCGCAAAGGTGCTGGTGCGACACAACGTGAGCGTTACCGCGAACTCACACGACGACAACGATGTTGGCCCGGATTCGGCGCGGGTGGTTTCGTTGTTGACGGCGGTAGGCGTTGCGGATCCTCTCGTGTGTGAACTGATTGGCGACCAGCTTGGCAACTTCTGGACGAGCGGAAACGAAGACGGCGTTGGCCGCTTTGCAGACGCTCAGCTTGCGCTCGGGTTGGTCAAGGATTCATTGCACGGTCGTGTCACTCAGCCAGGTGCGATTGCAGTGCTTGTGCAGTCGCTGAGCGCCGACAACGCATGCACGCGACGCGTTGGCGCGAAGCTGCTCGGGCGCAGCCGCATTGAAACGGCGCGACTCACGCAGTTGCTGGTGAACAATTCGTCGCGGATCAAGGAAGCCGCTGCGTACGCGATTGGCGTCGGCGATCACTATCATCCGACAGCGCGTGCGTCACTTGAACAGGTCCTCAAATCCGGTGCCGTGAACGAGGCCGCGATGGCAGCGTGGGCTCTTGGTCAGCTTGAGGATTCGGCATCAACTGAAGCTCTTGTGCAGGCGCTTCGTTCGAACGAAACGCGCGTGCGTCTTGCCGTCGTAGATGCGCTGGGCAACATCGACGAAGACTTGCGATCGCTCAAGGATCTGGAACGCGTGCTCAAGAGCGACGCGAGTGCGCAAGTGCGCGCACGTGCGGCCGACGCAATAGGCCAGCTAGGTCAACTTTCGAGTTCGAACGCGCTTGCTGCCGCAGTGTCCGACGCGTCGCCGAATGTTCGTTACGCGGCAGTCGAAGCGATCGGACAACTGCATGACATCGAAAAAGCGCCCGACGCCTTGGTCAAGGCGACGCAGTCATCCGATCTGCGATTGCGTCGTCGCGCCGCAATGACGCTCAGTGAAATTCACGATCCGTCTACAGTCGATGCGTTGATTGCCCTGATTGGGGACGAAGATCGCGAAGTGCGTCTCAAGGTGGCCGAAGCGCTTGGCGAAATCGGCTCGACCAAGGCGAGCAGCGGGTTGCTGCGCTTGCTCAAGGACGCCGACGCCGAGGTGCGGCGCGCGGCCGCGGAGGCGCTTGGGGAAATCAAGGACGGACACTGACGTCCGCATTTTGAGTCGATTGCGCGTTCTTGAAATGGATGTGTGAATAGCGCGGTGTGATATCGCGTGGCAAATTTCACGTGTGACTCACTTTTCGCGCGACAGATTCCCGTGGTACTGACAGACATTCCGTTCGGTACCACGGATTGGGGGGAGATTGTCCCCACCGAGCACGCTGGAGAGACCGGCACCGCAAGCTGGCGTACGCGCCACTTCGGTGCTGTTCGCGTGCGCATGGTCACCTACTCGGCCAATTATTCGGCAAACCATTGGTGCGAGAAGGGGCACATACTGTTGTGTCTCGCTGGCTCGTTGCACACCGAGCTTGCCGATGGCCGTACGTTCGATCTGACGCCCGGCATGAGTTATCAGGTGGCCGATGGTGTTGATGCGCATCGGTCGAGTACGGCGACTGGGGCTACGCTGTTTATTGTCGACTGAGCGCGACGAATACTTCTCAACTCAAGCCACAACGTCCCGGTTGACCCTCGATCGCAGCGTCATTTGTCCGGTCCTTGTTGGTAGGCAAGGCGCAATCAACGCAGCGCACGCGACACTTGATCGCGCGCGTTCGGGCAGTGGCGCCATTCTTCTCGTTGCGGGAGAGGCAGGCATAGGAAAGTCGCGCGTGTTGCGCGAAACGGCCGACGCAGCACGCGAAAGCGGTTTCATGGTGTTACAAGGCGCATGCTTCGAGGCAGATCGCGCGGTGCCATTCTCTCCGTTGCTGGATGTCGTGCGAGGGCTTTCGGTTACCGCGTCGCCCGCAGCAGTCGCACACACGTTCGCGCCTGCGTCGGCAGAACTCGTGCGCGCGTTTCCCGAGTTGGCCTCGGTGTTCGCCAATGTCACGTCGCTCGAGATTGTGGAGCCAGAGCAGGAGCGCAGCCGGCTGTTTCATTCCATTGTCGAGACGCTGTCGACACTGGGACGCGCGCAGCCTGTTCTGCTCCTGATTGAAGATGTGCACTGGGGCGACGAGGCAAGCCTGGATATGCTGCTTTACGTCGCGCGAAAAATTGCGGCGCAGCCAGTCGCGCTTGTCTTGAGCTATCGAGGCGACGAAGTCGCGCCACCTCTTGAGCATTTGCTTGCGCAACTCGATCGCACGCGCATTGCAACCGATGTCGAGCTTGGCCGCTTTTCAAGCACCGAAATGCACGCGATGCTCGCGGCCATCTTTGACGGCGCGGCGCCTGGCGATGGATTCGTTGATACGATGCATTCGCTCACCGATGGGAATCCGTTCTTCGTTGAAGAGGTGCTCAAGGCACTCGTCACCGCTGGGGATGTCACGCGTCGCGCGGATGGTGCGTGGCAAGCACGCCCGCTCGCACGAATTCAGGCGCCGCGTACTGCCGTCGAAGCGGTGCGTCGGCGTCTTTCTGCGCTTTCAGTGCCAGCGCGCGACGTCGCATCCGTCGCTGCTGTCATCGGCCGCCGGTTCGATTTCGCGTTTCTGCAGTCAATTACAGGTCATGATGAGCGTGCATTGCTCGCGCATATACGCGAGCTTCGTGCAGCCCAACTGGTTACCGAAGAATCTCCGGATCGATTTGCATTTCGACATGCGCTGACTCGTGAAGCGATCCTGGGCGAACTGCTCGCACGTGAGCGTTCGGCGCTCCATCGCGCAGTTGCCGACGAACTTGAACGGATCGGCGGCGCATCAGACGTAAACATCGAAGCGCTGGCATATCATGCGTATGGCGCGATGGACTGGCCGCGCGCGGTGAGCGCATCGGCGCGCGCCGCGGAACACGCGTTGATGTTGCACGCACCTCGCGAAGCAATCGCGCACCTTGACCGCGCAGTTGATGCTGCCGAGCGTGCTGGGCAGGCACTGTCGGCTTCGTTGTGTTTGACACGAGGTCGCGCGCTTGAAACGGTTGGCGATTGGCAGGGAGCGCACGACAGTTTTACTCAAGCGTTTGATGTTGCGCGCGCCAATAACCGCGACACGGACGCGTGGCATGCATTGCATGCGCTTGGTCTGCTCTGGGCGGCGCGCGACTACGCTCGCGCTGGTGAGTACCGGCAACGTGCGCTGGACGAAGCGCGTCGCATTGACGACCCCGTGTTGATTGCCCGCAGCCTGAACCGCGTTGCCAATTGGCACGTGAATATCGAGCAACCCGCACCTGCAGTGCGCGGGCATGAGGAGGCGCTTGCGCTATTCGAGAAAATCGATGATCGCCGCGGTGTGGCAGAGACGGTCGATTTGCTGGCCATGACCCACTACATCGCGGGAGATCTTCCGAGTGCAACGGCGACGTATCTGCGCGCATTGAGTCTGCACGAGGCTATTGGTGATACGCGCGGCGTTTCCCGCGCGATCGCATTGCTGTACGCGACTCATGGATCAACGCACACCGCTAGTACGGCATTTGGCGAATCAAAGCTGGCCACCGATTTCGTCGCCGCCGAGCGATCGATCAAACTTGCGCGCGAGATCGGGTGGCGCGCGGGTGAATCGTTTGTGCGATTTCTGGTTGCCGACGCACTCGGTTGGCGCGGCGACTACGCGCGCGCATTGCCAATGCTTGACGAGGCAAAGCTCATCGCGCAGGAAATCGATCACCTGCAATGGGAGTGTGGCGCATCACGCGCGTTGGCGTCGACGTTGCTCGGTCTCGAGGCGCCCGACCGTGCAATTCATCTGCTCGAACGCGCACACGCAATCGCGCAACGATTGGGATCGCACACGTGGACGCGATGGACGGCGGCACCGCTCGCTATTGCGCTTGCGCGACTGCAGCGATGCGACGAAGCGACTGCGATTCTGAACAACGCCGCCGTTGCGTCGCAGTTCGGACGTGACGCGTTGCGCCCCGGCGATGAGGACTCGCCGACGCTTGGTGAGCGGCACATCGCCCTGGCGCGCGCTGAAATTGCGCTTCAATCGGGGGACGCTCAGCGCGCGCTCGAGATTGCCGATGCGCGACTATCGGCCGAGGGTGCGTCAGCGCGCGCGCGTGGTGATCGTGCCGCAGGGGAAGTGTTGTCACTCACACTGACGCGTGCCCTCGCGCTTATCGAGCTCGAACAGTTCGAAGCTGCGGAGCTCGCGCTTCGTGATGCACGCGAACGGGCGCTGGCGCACGACGCACGGCCCCTGCTGTGGCGCGTGCAGGCCGCGACGGGTCGCATGTTTCGTACGCAGCGTCGTCGCGTCGAGTCGCGCGAGTGTTTTGACGAGGCGCGGAAGACGGCGAATGAACTGGCGGAGCAAATTGACGATCAATCATTGCGTGAGGGATTTCTGCGAGCTGTCGATGTACTGGCGCCGCCTGCGCAAGCATTGACGTCGCGTCAAAAAGCGAAAGCAATGTCCGGCGGCTTGACGTCTCGTGAGCGCGACGTTGCAAGACTCGTCGCCCAAGGCAAGGCCAATCGGGCCATTGCGCGCGCACTCGGAATTGGTGAACGCACGGTTGAAGGTTACGTGGCGGCAGCACTCGCCAAGCTTGGGTTTTCGACTCGGTCGCAGCTGGCCGCGTGGACCGTGCAACAGGGGCTTGGCTCGGCCGTAAGCAAGCGCGACGCGTAAAAGGCGGCGGATAGGTACGTAGCCAGTACGGCGAAAATCCCCGTACACGAATTTCAAATCCCCGTACTTTCCTCGCGGTGCCGCTTGTCCGGCGCTGATATCCTCATCCCACGTGAACGGCCGCACACAAGCGCCGCACGACAACAGGGACCATGAGGTTATAGAAGATGTACAGTTTCTTGATTCGTTACCGCGCACGCATCGTTACGGCGTCGCTGAGTGCCATCACTGCGGTGTTCGTCGCTTGCGGCGGCACCAACACCAACGCCACGGCTTTGCGCGACGCCGATCATGCGTCGTTGCCTCCGATCACATGGGGACCGGCTCCTGCCGTGTTTCCTGCCGGCGCACAGATGGCGGTGGTGCAGGGCGATCCAGGCAAAGCAGAGCCGTTCATCGTTCGCCTGCGTTTTCCGAACGGATACGTGGTGGCGCCGCACACGCATCCGACGGACGAACACCTGACGATCATTTCCGGCACGTTCAAAGTGGGAATGGGCGCGACGTTCGATGAATCGAAAATGGCTGCACTGCCGGCCGGTGGATTTGCAACAGCCCCCGCGCAGCATCCCCACTACGCCAAGGCGTACGGACAGACCACGGTGCAGATCAACGCCATCGGTCCGTTTGCGCTCACATACGTCAATCCAAACGACCTGCCCAAGACGGCGGCTCGATAACAACAGCAAACAAACACACCTCGCTCATTCTAAACACTACCATGTCTACCACCCTCGAAATTCCCAAAGCATCTTCAATCATCTCAACGATTGATCCGGTTGACGAACGTATTCGCGCGACGTGGACGGCTGGCGACTTTGGTCGCATTGCAACAGGCTACGCACCGGGCGCTGCAGATTTCATTGCACGACTGCTTCCGCTGCAGGGAGAACGCGTACTCGACGTCGCGTGTGGCACTGGAAACCTGGCGCTTCCCGCAGCCCGTGCCGGCGCGATTACCACAGGCATTGATATCGCGCCCAATCTCATCACGCAGGCCATCGACAATGCAGCCGCAGAACATCTAACGGCCCGCTTTGAAGTTGGCGATGCAGAAAAACTGCCATTCGCGAACGGAAGCTTTGACACGGTCGTGTCGATGTTCGGTGCGATGTTCGCTGCGCGGCCGCTGCGTGCGGCGAGTGAACTGATGCGCGTGACGCGCAAAGGTGGCCGCATTGCCATGGCCAACTGGACACCCACCGGTTTCATCGGAATGATGCTGCGCACTGTTGTTGCGTACGTTCCACCGCCACCGGGCGCTGTCTCGGTGCTGCAGTGGGGTGACGAAGAAGTCATGCATGATCGCCTTGCTGGCGTGAATACGCTCACGATGGTGCGTCGCCGGATGACGTTCGACTATCCGATGTCGCCGGCCGAGACGGTGAAGTTGTTCCTGACGTGGTATGGTCCGACGGTTCGTGCGTTCAACTCGCTGGACGAAGGCAAGCGCGTGCTGCTTGAACGCGACCTTGTGTCGCTGTGGACTGAATACAACCGCGCGACTTCCGGTGCGACGCGCGTTGAGTCGGAGTATCTGGAGGTGCTGGCGATTCGTTGATCGTGTAGAGGCGCATTGACGGATCATCGAGCGTGTTGTCGTGCGAGCTAAAATTCGCCGGCAGCACGCTTTGGTCGTTCGGGTGACGACGCAGCGACGGCGTTGCTGGGTGTGTATTACGCTCGGCGTATTTGACGGTACATTCTGGCTGCGGCGCAACATGCGCGAGCGACGAGTCAATCAGAAACCGCCAATTCAGAAACATGAACGCGCGTACGACTGCAGCTTTACTCATGGTTTGCGCACTCGGATTTTCCGCGTGCAATTCGTCCAGCTCGGGCAGCGCGAATGCGTCCGGCACGGGAGTTGATTCGCAACTCGCCGCGTACATCGCAGGCATTCGCGTCGTCGACAACCACAGCCATGTGAACTCAGTTGCGGCCGGCGATACTGATTCGGATGCGCTCCCACTGGACGGAATTCCTGTTGAGCTGCCGGTTCCGCTACGTGCAGAAAATCCGGATTGGATTCTGGCGTACAAGGCGCTCTATCAGTACGCACACAACGATTTGAGTGACGCGCACAAGGCTGAGCTGCACGCGACGATTCAAAGCACGGCAGCAAAGCATGGCGACAAGTTTCCCGAATGGGCACTTGATCAAGCGGGCACCGAAGTAATCCTGGCAAATCGAATAGCAATGGGACCTGGTCTGTCATCCAATCGTTTTCGCTGGGTGTCGTACATCGATCCATTGATGTTCCCGCTGTCGAACAAGCTCGAAGGGACAACAGCACCTGATCGCGCCAAACTGTTTGCGCTCGAAGACAAACTGCTCAAGCGCTATTTGACCGATCTCAAACTCTCGACTCGCCCGGCAACGCTCGACACGTATTTGAGAACTGTCGTCACGCCGATCATGGAATCGCAGCGAAAAGGCGGATGTGTGGCTGTGAAGTTCGAAGTCGCGTATCTGCGATCCCTGAACTTTGCGCCGGCATCGCTCGCGTCGGCTGCAACTGTGTATGCGAAATACGCAAGCGGCGGCGAGCCGACGCACGCGGAGTACACCGTACTGCAGGATTTTCTGTTTCACTACATCGCAAGTGAAGCGGGGCGTCTGGGAATGGCCGTTCACCTGCATTCGTTTGAGGGCTTTGGCAACGGATATCGCGCGGATGGCGCGGATCCAATGCTGCTCGAGCCCACATTCAACGACACGACGCTTCGCAACACGAAGTTTGTCATCGTGCATGGTGGCGGCATCTACGCGCCGCGTGCGGGAGCAATGCTGTGGAAGCCCGGCGTTTTCGTCGACATGTCCATGATGACGCTCGCGTATCCACCCGAACGTCTGTCTCGAATTCTCCGGGACTGGCTCACGCAATATCCTGAGAAGGTGTTGTTCGGATCAGACGCGGTTGCACTCGGCCCCGATCTTGGTTGGGAAGTGGCGGCCTGGGTTGCAAACAGGAATGGCAAAGCGGCGCTGACGATGGCACTCAGTTCGATGATGCGCGACGGTGAAATCACGCGCGAACGCGCGCAAGACATTGCGAAAATGGTGTTGCGCACGAACGCGTCGAAGCTATATCAACTTGGATTGCAGTAGATCGAGTAGCGCGTTGAGTTCACGAAGCTCATGAATCACGTCATGAACAGTTCGTGGCGCAGTTACTCGCGAGCGACAACCAATGCAGCGACCACAATCAGCAGTCCGCCAATTACACCAAGTGTTCCAATGTGATCACCGAACAGCGTGACGCCGAGTGCGGTGCCAACCACAGGTTCAAGATTTACGAATACGGCGGCCTGCGACGCGGCCACACGCGAAAGGCCCCAGTTCCAAAGCAATGACGTTGCCGCCGTCGCAAGCACGCCCATCGCAATCACTGCAAGCCACGCATGAACCGTGAGCTGCGCAACTGGTGGTACGCCTTGCGTTGCGATAGTCCAGGCGGCCAGCATCACCGTTCCAAGCACGATCACAATAGACGTTGCGGCGATCGGCGAGTAGTTGCGTTGCATGAGCTTCTGGCTAAGCAGCACCCATGATGTCCCGCCAAACAACGACAGCACAACAAGCAGGTCGCCGGTGATGGTGGCGCCACGTTCAGAACTCACGACTGCGCCATACGCAACGAGCGCGCCGCCAACGGTTGATACAAGCACGGCCGTCCACCGCGTGACGCCAAGTCGTTCGTGAGAAAAGATCGCCGCTCCCGCTGCAAGAATCGCCGGTAACAATCCCACCATCAGCGATGCGTGCGACACCGTTGTGTGATTGAGGCCTTCGAACTGCACGAGAAACTGTACGGGCACGCCAAGCAGCGCAGCCCACACAAACATCGGAATGTCGCGTCGCGCAATGCGAACTGGGTTCCGCTTATGCTCTCGCCACAGCGAAGGAATCAACACCAGCGACGCAAACGCGAACCGGAGCACCAGCATGTGTCCAACAGACATTTCGCGAAGCAACCATTTTCCAAACACGAATGGAGTGCCCCACAATGCGCCCGCGACAGCGAGCGCAACGAATCCCATTCGCGTGTCTGTCGTCGATCTTGCTTCGCTCATGTCCGTACGACTGTCGTTTCGGCTTTACTTGACCCTCAGCGCTTCCACCCGACCTACTCCGAAGCGCTGGGCGAGCCGGAATGTAACGGGCGAACCCGGAGCCTGCGGTGAGGCACGCTGCCACAGTTGCAAATCTCGAGTCTTCGAGCGACGCTTGAAGGGTCACTGATCACCGCTCGAACGCGATTTCCAACAACGCTCCATACATGGCACGCGAAAACGAAAGGCTGGAACGATCAATCCAGGAACCGCTGGTGCAGGGCATTCCCGAGCTCCCTGGAATTCTCACCGCAATTCGCCTTACGCCACAACTTGGCGTGCATCTGCGCGGTCTCGCCGACGAACTGTTGGTGAATGAGTTTCACGGCGCTACGATTACCCGCGCAGAGCGCGAGCTTCTGGCAACGGCGGTATCAGCCGCGAACGATTGCTTCTACTGCATGGACACGCACGGGGCGTTTGCAAGTGAATTGCTCGATCGTAGTGGCGCTGCGGATATCGTTTCGATCGTGGATGCGGTCAAATGCGGCGGCGCTCACCAACTGAGCGACAAGATGGTTGCGCTGCTCAAGATTTCGCGAACCGTTCAACGAGAGCCGCGAGGTTTGCGTGAATCGGATATTGCGAATGCAAAAACCAACGGCGCTACTGATGCCGATGTACAACTTGCAGTGCTGATTGCTGCTGCGTTCTCGATGTACAACCGTATGGTCGAAGGGTTTCGCGCGAGAACGCCGAACAACACGGATGCCTACCGCGCACGTGCCGTGGAAATTGCTTCGCACGGATACAGTGATCAGCGCGTGACTTCAGTGCCGGGACAAACCTCTGCGGCGAGTGCTCCATGAATTACTCGACCGTCGCGGTGCGAGTCCTGTTTCTTGCTTCGACATTCGCCGGCGTGTCCGGTTGTGCGCACGCTCCGCAAAACGCTACGCCAACAACTTCGGGTAGAAAATTGACTGTTCAATCAGGGACGCTTCCAGCGTCATGGTATGCTGGCGGCAAGGAGAAAAACGATCGGCCGGAATTTCAGATTCATGCGTACAACGACGACCTGTACATCCTGCGTCAGGCTGCATACAGCAACTACGAGAAACCATTTCTCTACCTGATATTTGGACGCGATCGCGCCATTCTGTTTGATACTGGCGCGGGAAACGTGAATGTCGCGGATGCAGTCCTGAAGGTTGTACAACAGTGGTGTGCAAAGCATGGCCGAGCATCGATTCCGCTGGTGGTTGCACACACTCACGGCCACGGTGACCACGTTGCAGGTGACGCACAGTTCGCGAATCGTGAGGGCGTGACTGTCGTTGGGAAAGACACGGCATCAGTGCGCAAGTTTTTCGGCATCGCGCATTGGCCCGACGATGCAGTGACGTTCGATCTTGGCGATCGCGTGCTGGACATTTTGCCGATACCTGGGCATCAGGCAGCAAGCATTGCGATTTACGACCGGCGAACCACGCTGATGCTTACAGGCGACACGTTCTATCCAGGCCGGCTCTACGTGCGCGATGGCGTCGCATTCACCAACAGCATTCAACGGCTGGTCGACTTCACGAAGGACAAACCGGTCGCGCACTTTCTTGGCACGCACATCGAAAATCGCGCAACGCCATTTGAAGACTACGAAGTAGGTACAGTCGACCAGCCGAACGAGCACGTGCTTGAACTCACGCGCGCGCAACTCGTTGAACTCGACGACGCGCTCAAGCAAATGAACGGCAAGGTTGTCAAGAAAGTGCTGCGGGATCTTACGGTCTGGCCTGTAACGCCATAGTCGCAGGCAAAACGATTCGCCGAGTTACGCCACCCCAATGAATCAGCACAGAGGAGGTTGGACACGTTGACGTACAAGGTCTTCATCGACGACAACTTTCACTACGGCGACGAAACAGAGCGGTATCCGCACGGAACGTTCGAGACCCTTGACGCAGCCATCGCCGCAGCCAAAGCCGTTGTCGACGACTATCTCGAAAATGCAACGAAACAGGGCATCACGCCTGACGGACTGCTGGAAAGCTATCTGTTGTTCGGCGAGGACCCGTTCATCATTTCAACCGATGACAGCGAAAGCGGCGTGCTGTTCTCAGCGCGGGATTACGCGAGACTGCGTTGCGGTCAACTCGAAGAGCAAGGCAGGGCGCACGCGATTGATCACTGGTCGACCAACAGCCCAGTGAATCGACCGCCGTGGTCTTTGCGACGCGTGCACGCCGTCGATAGTGCGACGCTCAGCGGCCTTGCTGATGTGCTCATCGACTGTGTCGAAGGGGGCGCGTCGGTCAGCTTCATGTTGCCGTTGACGCGTGAACGCGCGCTTGCGTTCTGGAAAATCGTTGCCGACGGTGTTGCCGATGGCGAACGTGCGCTGCTCGTTGCCGAAGATGAACGGGGCGTGTGCGGAACGGTCCAGCTGATTCTTGCGCAACCGGAAAACCAACCGCATCGCGCCGATCTATCAAAAATGCTGGTGCACCGCCGCGCGCGGCGTCATGGCGTTGGCAGCGCGTTGATGCGCGGTGCGCAGGCGATGGCCCTTGAGTGCGGGAAGACGTTGCTCGTGCTCGATACTGCGAGCGCTGACGCAGAGCGCCTGTATGAACGCGAGGGTTGGGTGCGTGTTGGCGCTGTGCCCGGCTTTGCCTTGTTGCCCGACGGTAGACCGTGCGACACGGTCTTTTATTATCTCGTCGTCAGGGGCGCTGATTCGAACTCGACTTCGAAATAGCGGCACGCGCCACCTGAGCAAACTGCGAAAATTCCGGTTCTGCTCGAGTGTTTTCATCGGCGCGTTCGATTACGCGGGACACGGACGCGCCGTCGCGAGACTGCACCAGTACGTCGGCACCGCGGTTGATCAAGTCAGTCGCAATATTCCAGAGACGCTCTTCTGCTGCCACAATTAGCGCGGTGCGACCCGTTGCATCGGCTTTCGAAATGTCCGCGCCGTGCGCAATGAGTGCCGCGTAGCGAGCGTAACTCCGAGTCTGGATTGCCGAGACAAGTATTGACGCGCCGCTATCGCCGTCGCCGTTTGCGTCTGCGCCTGCGTTGAGCAACGCCGTAAACACCGACTCAGGTGCTCGGAGCGCCTGTGCGAGCGGTGTCAGCGTGTTGGGCACGACCTTGGCCGCGTCTGCGCCCGCGCTCAACAATGCTGGAACGACTGATGGCTGGCGGCCGATCGCGAAAGTGAGCGGCGTCATATTGTCTTTGCCAACGGCATTGATATCCGCTTCGCGCGCTGCAACGCGAATGGCGGCCGTATCACCCGCAACAATTGCTGTTGCCATGCGACGCAGCGCCGGATCTGTCCAGTACGACGCGCCGCTTGAGTTGCGGCGTTGCTCGATGAATGATCGCGCGGATGTGCCAATCACGACTACGGCCACGAGCGGAGCTACCGCGGCAACGATGGTTGCAATTCCATTGAGACCAAGCCTGCCAGCGCCAAAACTTGCGAGTAGCAGGAGCGCCATCGCGATCGGAAAAAACCAGACAATTGCGCGCCCCGCCTGATCCTGCCCCGTTGAAAAAATTGCGATGGCAAGCGCGGCGATGAGCAGCAGCGCATCGACCAGCCAGAGAATCTTGAGCATCACGCAGGTACGTCGATCGGAATGTGTATTGTGAAGGCAGTGCCACCTTCAGCGGTTGAACTGACTAATACCTCCCCGGCGTGCGCTTTGGCAATTTCGCTCACAATAAAAAGTCCGAGTCCGACGCTGCGATCGCCACCGCTTCCCGATGCAGCGCGCGTCATTGGCTTGAACAGCGATTCGAGTTTCTCGTGCGGAATCGGCGCGCCCTCGTTGTGAACTTGCACGGAGCATTCCTTTTCGCCTGCCGTTGATGTCACGGTGATTACCGAGTCGGCGTTGCCGTATGCAACCGCGTTGCTCACGAGGTTTCCGACAAGTTGCGCGAGGCGGTCAACATCAGCGCGACAGCGGCCCGTTCCGACCGTAACGTGCCGTATGACTCGTGTTGGAAATGCGTGCGCGAGTTCATCCACTGTTTCGGAAACAATAGTATGCAGTTCAACCGGAGTTCTGGTCACGGTGATGCCGCCGCCCAGGCGGGCCTGCGTAAAGTCCAGCAGGTCGCCAATAAGACGTGTCGCGCGATCAGTCGCCCGGGAAATCCGTCCGACAATGTTCTGCTGATTACCTGTAAGCAACTCGTGGCCGAGTAGAATGGCACTCATGTGCACTACGGAAATGGGATTTCGCAAATCATGACTCACGATCCCCATCATCTGCTCGGCGAACAGCGCACGATCCTTCGCGGCTTCGTGCTGCAGTTTCACCTCGGCAACAAGTTCTTCAAGTCGCTTGCTGGTCTTGACCAATTCGCGTTCGTATGCATCGCGATCGCGCGCAACATACGCCGCCAGCTCGTGCACCGTTTTGCCATCGCGCTCGCGACGAACCGCGTTTACCACAATGGGAATTCGATGACCATCACTATGCACGGCTTCAAGCTTGACTTCTGAAACAGACCCCTGCATCTGCATCAGCGGCACCCAATGCGTTTGATGAAAAATGCGTCCGCCGATTGTCAACAGCTCCTGGAACTTTCGCACGCCAACCAGGTCCTTGCGAGTGTAGCCAACCCATTCGCAGAACATGTTGTTGACGCGCAGGATCGTTCCATTCAAATCGGTCTGGAGCAATCCGCACGCAGCATCGTCATCAGAAAACGTCAGAGCGGCGGAATTCGCGGGCTCTGTTGCCATGACCGCTAAAGACCCTGCGCCGTGAGAAACGCATTCATGGCGTTCACGCTGGCCGACGGCGCGCTCAAGTGCGGACAATGTCCAACATTTTCGATCATTGAGAGTGTGCTATTGGTGATTTCGCGATGCAGATATTGGCCGACAGCAACGGGCGCAATCATGTCGTCGGTGCACTGCAGAATGAGCGTCGGTGTATGCAATCGCTTGAGGTCCGAGCGGTTGTCAGAAAGAAACGTAACGCGCGCAAACTGCTTGGCGATGTCAGGATCCGTCCGGCAAAAGCTGTTCATGAGTTCAATGCCAAGCTCGGGCTGTTCCGGCGCGCCCATGATCGCGGGTGCCATCGTGCTCGACCAACCCAAATAATTGCTCTCGAGCGTTTCAAGCAACGAGTCGATGTCGCCTCGCGTGAATCCGCCAACGTATTCGCCGTCGTTGATGTAGCATGGGGACGGCCCGATCATGATTTGCGCGGCGAAATGTTCTGTGGCGTCGAGGTCGGCGAGCATGCCAATCATCGCGCTTACTGAATGCCCCACAAAAATGGTCGGGCCCCGGCCAAACTCACGAACGATTTCCAGCACATCGCCGGCATAACCGTGCAGTGTGTTGTAGCGGATCTTGTCGTACGCGGTCGCGTCGGAGAGGCCGCTTCCGACGAGATCAAGCAACACGACGCGATATCGCGATTCGAACTCTCGCGCGACAAACCTCCACATGTTCTGGTCGCACCCGAAGCCGTGTGCAAAGAACATCGTTGCGCTGCCCTCCCCAGTCACGTGAACGTTGTTGCGATGTTGCAGGTTCATGCGACGGGTTCCTTGCGAAGTGCGAAACAGCAGCGCGGAGACAATCGGGTGCTCGGAATGTGTAGAAGCGCGAGGCCGACCGCCATTGTCCGCAGGCACCGGACGTTTTGAACGGCGAATACTGGCGCCGCCACGGAACTGGTTGCACTGTGTGCCACTGTATTGGCGACGTCGCCACTGAGCCTTCGCGCCGCAGCGCATCATCGCACCGTTACCAAGTGGATCCTAGACCGATGGCGAATCCATGGTGAGCAGTCCTCGCTCAGGCAAACTGCTCAAGGTGCTAGGGGTCGCGTTTGGTCTCGCAGTGCTCATTGGCAACACCATTGGAATGGGCATTCTCCGAACGCCCGGAGAAGTCGCGGCGCACGTCCCATCGGTCCCGCTCTTTCTTGGTGTATGGATCGTAGGCGCGCTATACGCGTTGCTTGGCGCGCTTACGGTGTCAGAGTTGGCGGCCATGTATCCCGCGTCGGGTGGGCAATTCCCACTCGTGAATCGCGCGCTCGGTCCGTATCCCGGGTTTGTCGTTGGATGGACGGATTGGTTGTCGACGTGCGGCAGTGCCGCTGCTGTTGCAATTGTGCTCGGTGAGTACACCGCGCCGATGATGCCTGCGTTCATGGCCAATCAATCGACCATTGCGTCGATCGTGGTCATTGTGTTTGCGCTTCTGCAGTGGCGCGGCATACGCATCGGTGATCGCACACAACAAGTGACAAGCTTGCTGAAAGCGCTCGCGCTTGTTGCGCTTGCGGCCATCGCACTATTCAAATCGGGCAGCGCGCCCAATGCCGTTTCCTCGGCCCCGATGCCCGCTGTTGTTCCGAGTGGGTTTGCGCTCGCCGCCGCAATAATTGTTGCGTTGCAATCAGTGATCTACACGTACGATGGATGGACCGGGCCAATCTATTTTGGCGACGAAATAGAAAATCCCGGCAAGGAGATTCCGCGATCGATGATAAGCGGAGTAATCCTGGTGCTCGCCATCTACCTCGCGCTCAACGTCGCGTTTCTCCGAGTGGTGCCCCTTCAGGAAATGGCTGGTGACAAGTTCGTCGCTGCAACCGCGGCGGCGCGCATGTTCGGTCCCAAAGGCGACACCGTGCTGCGTACCATCATGTTGATTTCACTGATCGCTGCAGTGAACGCGATGCTGCTGATGGCGTCGCGTGTTCCATTCGCGATGTCGAGTGCAAGACTGTTGCCATCGTTGTTCTCGCGTGTGAATGGCGGTGGTACGCCGGTGCCGTCCCATTTCGCGAGCACCGCGATGGCGTTGTTGCTCATCGCCACCAACACATTTGATCGTGTGCTCGCGTTGCTCGCGTTTCTCTTTGTTGCCAGCTATGCGATGACGTTCACCAGCTTGTTTGTCATGCGCAGGCGCGAGCCCAATACTGTCCGTCCATTTCGTGTTCCTGGGTATCCGTTTGTGCCAGGGCTTGTACTGATCGGTTCCATTTCGTTCATGGTTGCCGCGTTGTTCAGCGATCGAACAAACAGTCTCATTGCAGTCGGGCTCGTTGCCGCGTCGTGGCCGGTGTACCGATTGCTTCGAGTTCAGGTGAACGATGCGACCGACGCGCGCTGATTGAGTGGTTTATCTTGCAGGCTCCTCACTGCACGGAGCCACCATGTCATTGCTCGATACGCTCACTCAATCGCTTGGCCCTGACGCACTACAGGCGATCAGTCAAAAGCTCGGCACAGATCCATCAACAGCCAAATCAGCAGCGACGACGGCGCTCCCCGTTTTGCTCGCAGCACTCGCAAAGAATGCATCCACTGCGGGCGGAGCAAGCGCGCTCGACACCGCATTGAGCACTGGGCACGATGGGAGTGTGTTGACCGACGTTGCCGGCTCTGTAACAAATTTTGAGAATGGCAACGGCGCCGGCATTCTCTCGCATGTGCTGGGCAACAAGCAGCCGATGGTCGCAAACGGTCTTGCACAAGCATCCGGCCTGGACGCGTCAAAGGCCGGAGCACTGCTGACCATGCTTGCGCCGCTCGTGATGGGTGCGCTTGCGAAAGCAAAGAACTCCAACGGACTCGATTCCGGCGGCCTGGCATCGATGCTTGGTCGCGAGCATCAGACAATCACGGCTGCATCTGGCGGCGGCTTTGGGTCGTTGATGCAAATGCTGGATACCAACCACGATGGATCAGTCGTTGACGATGTCATGGGCATGGCATCTAAATTTCTGGGTCGCAAATAACACGCGCATAAACAAACGATCGTCTGCAAATTCGAATGAAACACGCACAGAACGTAACGACGCTGATTCTGCCCGGCATCGGCAATTCAGGACCTGAACACTGGCAATCGCAGTGGGAGCGTCGCGATGCAACCTTCATCCGCGTCGCGCAGAATGAGTGGGACGCACCACGGCGAGCAGATTGGGTTGCAGTGCTCGACAGCGCGATCATGTCTCAGAAGAACCATGTCGTACTTGTTTCGCATAGCTCGGCATGCGCTTTGGTCGCGCACTGGATCACCGCAACTCCGGCAGCGCACCACGCTCGCGTGCGCGGTGCGTTGCTGGTTGCGCCAAGCGATCCGGAAGGCCCGAGCTACCCTGTTGGTCCGAGCGGGTTTGCTCCTGTACCAATGGTTGCACTTCCGTTTCGCAGTATTGTCGTGTCAAGCGACGATGACGTGTATGTCACCGAGGCTCAGGCGAGAAAGTTCGCGAAAGCCTGGGGAAGTGAGTTTGTGCTGATGCCTGGTGCAGGGCACATCAACGTCGCGAGTGGACATGGACCGTGGCATGATGGGTTCGCGTTGCTCCAGTCATTAACCGCGGCAGGCTGACCGCGGAATGCAGGCGCGACCCAATCTCGGATAGTCGTCACGCCACGCTCCGGCTCACCGCAGGCGTGACACTCTCCGAAATGGCAAGCGCAATCTCCTGCTGAAGTTCGAACACATCGCTCAGGCAGCGATCGAACGACTCTGACCACGTTTGAAATCCGTGCGCAGCGTCGATCAACCGCGCCACAATGCGCAATCGATTGCCCGATCGCCGTACGCTGCCTTCGAGTACCCATTCGACGCGCAATCGCCTGGCAACTTCGCGAACGTCCAGGCGAAGATCGCGATATGCGAACGCCGATGTGCGCGACGCGACGCGGACGCCAGGCTGTTGCGACAGCAAATGCATGATTTCTTCCGACATGCCCTCTGCGAAGCAGCCATGCGATTCAACGTCGCTCAGACTGCTGAATGGCAAGACGGCAATTGAGCGGTCGTGCGTTTGCGCGCGTGTGAACATCGGTGCGAACGCGTTCATGTCGGAGCGCGAGTAGTCGTCTGACTCGAAGGCCGAGATGTCTTCAACGCACGGACGCGTTTGAATTCCCGACGCTTGTACAGCGAGGGTATCCACGCGAGCCGGGAGTTGTGATGCATCCGTTGATACCAAAGACATGATTCGCTCGGAAGGACGGGGTTCGGGCGCAGGTTTGGCACCAACGAAAGGACGGGACTCAGGTGCAGGTTGGGCGCCGAGTGCGTCGCGCTGGCTGATTTGTTCTGCGAGTTCCTTGACGGCGCGAGTTGGTTCGATGCCGATAGTCTCGCGCAGCAGCAACGTGTGAACGCGCGCATGTCGCAGTGCGCCAGCGCGATTGCCGGCCTGCTCGAGAGCGTTCATCAATTCGATGGCAATTCGCGAATCATCAGGCGCGATTGCCGCCAGTTTCTGCCACAGTTCCACCGATTCCGCGAGTCGCCCACCGTCACGTGCTGCAACGGCGAGTGTCTCAATTGCCTTGCTCGCGATTCGCGCATGATGCACGCGCTCGTTCTCGAGCCATTGATCAAATTCGGCGGCGTTCGGCAGGAAGAATCCGTCAAGAAACGGACCCGTGTACAGGTCAATCGCTTGCTGCCAACGCTGTGTCGCGATTGCGACTTCGAAATCGGCGATGTCGCTGGCGGTGTGATTGCGATCAAGGCACACGTCTTCGCCGCTGCCGATGATTGCGTCGCCGCCGAGTGCCTGATTGATGCGATAGATGGAATCGGACAGCAGTTTGCGGCCGCGTTCCGAGTCGGTGTCGGGCCACAGCAACCCAATGAGTTGTTCGCGCGCGCGACAGCGGCGTCGTGTCGACGAAAGGATTGCGAGCAGTGCAATGCGATGGCGTTGGGCGGCTCGACCGGCGAGAGGACCGTTCAGCGTTTCTATGGAGACTCCGCCAAAGAACTTGAGGCGGTTTGGTGCAGCGGGTTTTTCTATGGCGACAGTGGGGCGATGCACAGGCGAGACGGAGGCGAATGTGAGACGATGGATTGCTGCCATCTTGCGCGCCGTGCCCGGCTCACCCGTGCAAAGCGCATGGTCGGGGTCGGGCAGGTGTCAATTCCGGCAACTCAGAGGACCTTCTGTATGAAACGCAGTTCCTGGCTCATTCTGTCCACCGCACTTCTGCCACTTGTCTGGGCGGCGTGCAGCGACGATAACGAACCAACCGCGCCGGTCGTGCCGCACGAAGTCGAGGTGTTGCGCGCATCGTTGAACCCATATACAAGCCTCACGCTGGCGAAGGGCGCGGGTTACAAGGACGCGATCACCGATTGCATGTCGAACGGCGACGAAGGCGCAATGGGAATTCACTTTGGCAACACGACATTGTTTGACGCGGTGTCAGACATAACGCACCCCGAAGTTCTCATCTACGAACCGGGCGCGAACGGTGAGATGAGTCTCGTTGGCGTCGAATTTCTCATTCCGTACGCGGCGCTCCCCAAGACGTCTCCGGCGCCGGTGCTCTTTGGCCAGAAGTACAAGCAGAACGACGTTTTTGGTGTGTGGGCACTTCATGTGTGGACGCATCGTTCGAATCCGAGCGGCACGTTCAGCGACTGGAATCCACGCGTCCGCTGCTCGTAAATCCGTAGTTCGATGCGGGCGTAGCGAGTCGGTGCAGTACATCGCGCCGACTCGCGGTTTTGTTCGTTTGTTCTTGCTGAGCGTGGGGTTCGACAGTATCTACCGACCATGTTTGGCAACCCGATCACCCATCATCCCACGATCTTCCCTATCGGTCCGTTCACGATTGGGGGACACACGTTTGGGCCGCTCGAACTCACCGGCTTTGGCATCAGCCTCGCGTGTGCATTTCTGATTGCGGATTTCGTGACGCGTGCGGTACTCAGGGCGCGAGGCGACGATCCGGAGATCATGGGTGATGTAACAATTGCGGCAATCGTTGGGACGGCGGTTGGCGGAAAGATCTACTACGCCATTTTGCACAACGGATTCGCTGATCTGTTTACGCGCGATGGAATTGTGTTCTGGGGCGGTTTTATCGGGGCGGTGTTGTTGTGCAGCCTGACTATTCTTTGGCGCAAGAAATCGGTGTTACGATTTGCCGATGGAGCAGCAGCCGGTATCGCTGCCGGATATTCTGTTGGTCGCGCGGGATGTTGGGCAGTCGGCGATGACTACGGTCGTGTGTGGAACGACGGCTGGCTTGCGGTCTCGTTTCCCGAGGGAATTCCGCCAAGCACCGCGGGCGTGATGCGCAACGAATATCACGCAACAATTTCCGCGAGCATTCCCGACAGCGCGGTAGTAAGCGTCTATCCGACGCAGCTCATTGAAACTGCGCTCGGTTTTGTCATGTTTCTCATTCTCTGGCGCTTCAGAAGGAGTGCGCACGCACCGGGGTGGTTGTTCGGCATGTATTGTGTGCTCGCGGGTGTCGAACGCATGATCGTCGAAATGTTTCGCGCGAAAAGCGACATGGTTGGCTTTGTCACGTCTGCGCAAATTGTCGCCTTGATTGTGTTTACGATTGGCGTCATTCTGCTTGCTACGCGGCGTCGGGCGAGTTTTTTCGCGACACCAGTGGCGTAGGTACGACGTCGCGCGCTGCCGGTGGATTGGTGCGTGCGATGGGCTCCGTATTTTTCAACACGGAGGCCACGGAGGGCACGGAGGACTGCCCGGGCGCGTGGATTCGTGTCAGATCTTTTTGCATGCGCGCACGGCCCGCCACGCGCGCATTCAAAGAAAATTTCGCGGCACGATGCGCGTCGATTCGGCTGTCCTCCGTCTGCTCCGTTCCCTCCGTGTTGAAATGCTGTTTACGGTGTATGTCCGTGCGCAAACTCACGAATAGTGCGCACGACAATCACGGTGTTCTTAACACGGAGGCCACGGAGGGCACGGAGGACTGCCCCGCAAGCGCGAGTTGCTGTCAGGTTGTTGCATGCGCGCACGGCCAGCCACGCGCGCATTCAAAGAAAATTCGCAGCACCATGTACCTCGACTCGGTCGTCCTCCGTGCCCTCCGTGTCCTCCGTGTCAAAAGCTGTTTACGATCTGCGCATGCACGCAGAACCACGAATGGCGGCCGCGACGACCATCGCCATATTTTCAACGCCACAGAAATAACTGCCCGTCGATTCCCAATCGCCCGCTGAGGAAACGCTCATGGATGCGCAAGCTTTCGCACTGTTGAAGCAAGGCCCGCCTGGCTTTGCAAAGATGGGACCCGACCAGTGGAATCAGGTGAAAGGTCAGTTCACCGATGAACAGTTGAAGGAGGCCACAGACATCCGGTTTCCTCCACGAGTACGCGCTGTTGCTGCTGGACCAATCACCAAGGCGGAGTTCACCGAGCTCACCGCGTTTGATTTTACCGGTGGAGTGCAACCGCTTGAACAATCACGTCTTGGCTGGTTCATCTATTTCTTTTCCGAAGCCAAAGCATGCAATTCGAAAACGTCCAACGACGTCGCACGCATGATGCAGATTTTCGATCTGCTGTTCGAGCGGAATACGGCGGTGCCGGCAACACCAAAGTGGAAGAAAAGAGCGAACTTCGACACGAGCGACGCCACAGCATTCAAAGGCTATCTTGTCGAGCTGATGAACATCGGCTTTCTCAAGCTGCCAGGTGACGCCGACGGGTATTCGCAGAACGATGCCACCGACGTAAGCCTGATGAAGTACCTGGATAGCAACGACGTCAGCAAGCCGGTGCGCTACGCGTGGCGTTCCGATTCCCGCCCATATCAGGACATCGAGTCAGCCGGCGGATTTCTTCCGAAAAACGCAAGCGACAACGAAGTGATGGTGAACGGTGCACTGACACCGTATGCGCAATCAAAAGGAATGCGCGAGCCGTGGAACCCGTTTTCCGATCCGGCTATTCGCAAGTATTTCTGGTTTCGTCGCAACCAGAACGACAACTGTCTCTACTCAATCGTAAGCGTCGGGAAAAGCACAGACTGGAAGTCGTACCTTCCGTTTCCCAAACTCGATGGTTGGTACGCAAAGCAATTCCAGTTCTGGGATCAGGCAGGTGGCAAAGCGAAACCCGTCAGCAAGTTTGAATATGTCAAAGCGCGGTGCACGGTCGACGGCGCGAAGAAGGAACTGTGGCTACCTGCAACGCGAACGTATCTGTATTTCTTCGTGTTGAGCGGCGCAATTCTCGATACCGAAGCGCTGCAGAAACATCGCAAGGGCGATCCGTTTCCGGAAATTGCCGTCAAGCAGATATCGATCAAGGAAGTGTTTGGCGTGGTCGCATTCATTCGCTTTCATCACGGCGAAACGGACGCGGACGGATTCACGGCAGTGCCCGACCCATCGCACTCAAGCCTGAAAGACACCAACAGTGCGTTTATCAAGGGAAAGTTTTCGAACGCCTATTCAGCATTGCGCGATGAGTTCAACAAGGCCTATCAGTCGACAGACACGTTGCACGTGCGCTGGGCATCCACGGGCTACGCAGAGATGTCCGGCGAAGACACGTACATCAAAGCCGGCGGTCACAAGATTCTGGTCGAAGGGCTCGGCTAGCGCGAACCTGTGCGAAAATTAGGTGTCCGAAAACAGCTAATCGTGAGTGGGATAGCCGACATCATTCGGTATCCCACTCACCGAGGCATTTTCAGTGCAATCGTTTCAGTTGTCTGGTATAGATGATGCTCAGTTCGCAGATTTGTTCGACCTGAGCGACGAGGAATTGAACCACATGGGCGCGGTGCGAACGCAGGCAACTCATACGCCCGGTTTCCCGTGTCGTGTCAGCCTCGAAGACGCGACGCCGGGCGAAGAGCTGTTGCTGCTCCCATATGTGCATCAGCCCGAATCTTCGCCCTATCACTCGTCCGGCCCGATCTTTGTGCGTCGCAACAGCAAGCGGCAGACGCTCGGAGTCGGCGTGATTCCCCCATATGTGTCGACGCGATTGATGTCGGTTCGCGCATACGACGAACGTCACATGATGATCGACGCGGGCGTGTGCGAAGGTGCTGACGTTGAGGCGGAAATTGCCCGTCAGTTCAGCAACGATCGTGTTGCGTACATCCATCTGCACAACGCGAAGCGCGGTTGCTTTTCGTGTCGCGTTGATCGCGTGACGGTGTCAGCCTGAGTATTCCCAATCGTCATGGCGCGACGGCATCTAGCTTTGCCTGCCATCGCGCCAGCTCGTCCTTCTTGCCCCATTTCTGATACAGCGCAACAATGCGCTTGCGCACGTCGCGCACGACACTCGTCTTCTCGCCGCGAATCTCCACGAGATGTTTTTCCGCGGGCAACAACAATCGCTCGGCGGCCTCATACTTGCCGCTCATCGCCATGTGTTCGCCGAGCACGCTTTCACCCGACGAGATGAGCCAGTGGCCCGCCGGCAGAATTTTCTTCCGTAACGCGATGCTTTCGCGCAGCCATTTCTCCCCTTCCGGCATTGAGTCCATGTGCGCAAGCGCACGACCCAGGTACTGCATCGCGACGCCGATCGCAGGGTGCGTGTCGTCCAAAGTTTTTCCGCGCAGCGCAAGCACGCGACGCGAGTAGACCGCCGACTCGCTCCAACGTTCGCGGCGCAACAGATAGTCGGCATAGTTGAACATGCTGACCGCGTATTCCGGATGCTCCGGCCCGAGCAGGCGACGTTTCGTTTCGAGCGCGGCCAGATAGAATTCGCCCGCCTCGTCCATTCGATCGAGCGATTCAAGCGTCCCCGCGCGCACACTGAGCGCAGACGCGACGAGAGGATGGTTGTCGCCGTACGCACGTCTCGCTGCGGCCAAACCTGCGGCGCTCAACGACTCCGCCTCGGCGTGATTCCCCAGGTCGCTCGTGACAACCGCCGCATTGATAAAGGTCGGCGCCGAAGCAGTGTCATTGTTCGGATAATACTTCTTGTGAAGCGCAAGCGATTGACGCAGTAATGGCATCGCGTCTTTGTTGTTGCCGGCGCGGCCTAACACACGCGCGCGGTTTTCCAGCGCAGTTGCTTCTTCAATTGGCCCTGGATGCGGATACTGCTTGAACAGCTTCTCTGCTTCCACCAACAGTGAATCGGCCACGTCGTAGCGACCGCTCGATTCGTGAACGAGACTGAGTTTGCTGAGCGTGATCGCTGTGGCGTAATTGCCTTGTGGCACAGCTCGACGACGAGCGGCGAGATCGCGAATGAACTGCTCTTGCGCCTTATCGTGCTCTCCGAGCGCGAGATACGTGCCACCAATAATCTCGCGAACCTCGGCCTCAAGTTCCGGCGTTGCGCGCAGTGAATCAGTGCGACGAACTGCCGAATCGAGCACTTCGCGCATCTTGATATCTTTGCCAAACGATTCCGGGTTGGATGAACCAAGCATCGTCGTCAAGAATCGCGTGACTTCGGTGGCGCGTGCGGATTGCGCTTCGGCTTTGCGCGCCTGTCTAAGCGCAGCAAACGTTCCACCAATGAGAGACAACAGCGCGATTGCAGTCGCCGCAGTTTCGAGCTTGCGGCGTCGAATAAACTTCGTCACGCGATAGCCAATGCGCTCCGGGCGCGCCGAAACCGGTAATCCGTTCAGGTACCGTGCAACATCGCTTGCAAGATCATCAACCGATGCATATCGACGCGCCGGTTCCTTCCGCAACGCCATGAGGACAATCGCATCCAGGTCGCCCGCAATGCTGCGCTGTGCGCGCGCTTCGCTGCGTTCACCAAGTTGCTGCCATCGATTGGATGCAAGAGTGCTGCTGGGTTTTGGCGCCGGCGTTTCGCAAACGATTCTTTCGACTTCGGCCAGATGCTTGCCCTGCAGCACGAACGGTCTCTGTCCGGCGAGCAACTCAAACAGTACGACGCCAAGCGAATAAACGTCGGTTGACGTGTCGACATGCAGGCCGCGCACCTGTTCTGGAGACGCGTATTCCGGTGTGTACGCGCGCTGACCCACCTGCGTCATCGGTTCGTCAGTGTCACCCTCGTCACGCAACAACTTGGCAATGCCAAAATCGAGAAGCTTTACTGTACCTTCTGCCGTGACCAGAATATTTCCCGGCTTGAGATCGCGATGCACGACGAGTTTGCGATGCGCTGCGCTCACCGCCGCACACACCTGTCTGAACAGCGCAAGCCGTGCATTTACATCGAGCGAACGCGAATCGCACCATCGCGTAATCGGCTCGCCGTCGATGTACTCCATGACAAAGTACGGCTGACCATCCGGTGTCACGCCGCCATCAATCAGCGACGCGATGTTTGGATGTTGCAGATTTGCAAGTATCTGTCGCTCGGCACGAAACCTTCGGACAGAATGGTCGCTCGCGCTGCTGCGACGGAGAAACTTTACGGCGACACGTTGGCGATACTGATCATCGGCGCGCACGGCTTCGTGTACGGCACCCATTCCGCCTTCGCCAATCAACCGTCCAACTTCATACGCACCCAATCGCGCGCCAACTCGCTGCGCGCTCTGATCAGCACGCGTGCGCAGCGGACTTTCCAGTTGTCCGTCGGAGCGTGCGTGTGCAACCAGCAGCGCGCGAAGTTCTGACAACAGCTCCGGTTCATCCGACGCATGTGCCGAGATGAAAGATTCGCGCTCCGACTCGGGACGACTCAACGCTTCATCGAACAATGCTTCGAGTCGAACGACACGGGTTGGTGTCAGCGAAAAATCGCCCATGAGTCAGCCGGCATCCGCTTCGAGTGTGCGCAGCAGGAATGCGCGCGCGAACGTCCAGTCGCGCTTCACAGTTGCTGCTGAAATTCCCAGCGCCGTCGCTGTTTCTTCAATTTCAAGACCGCCAAAGTATCGCAGCTCAACCACTTGTGCCTGGCGAGGTGCAACCGCTTCGAGTTTTTCAAGCGCATGATCCAGCGCAATCAGATCAACCGAGTTTGTCGGCGAATCTGCTGCAGCATTACCGATCGCGTCGTCCAGGGTGACTCGCACGCCGTGATCGCGCTTGATGCGCCCGCGTTTACGCGCGTGATCGACGAGCAGCAATCGAATTGTCTTCGCAGCCACCGCAAAGAACTGCGCGCGATTGACCCATGCGGATTGCTGTCTCCCGAGCAGTCGAATAAGCGCTTCGTCGACAAGCTCGGTGGGCTGAAGCGTGTGACCATCGCGCTCGTTTCGCATTGCGCGCTCCGCAATGACGCGCAGTTCGGCCATCACCGCCGACGCCAAGCGATCGGCGGCACCAGGGACGCCGTTGTGTAAATCGGCCAGCAACAGCGTGACTTCCGGGTTGTTCGGTTCCGGCATGCGGGAGCGACTTACAATCGCGGAGACTGGGGCAGGGGCGGGAACCGCCAGTACCTCTGTCGTTGCATCGACAGGGCGTGTGCGGCAGGCAGGCGCACGCAAGGGCTGCGCGTGCCGAATGCCTACGCTACGGCCCCGGGGTAGTGCCCGGCAAGACGTTGCTGAACGTTTGTGAAGGGACAATGTCCCGGCGCTGGTGCGATCACCCATGTCATTGAGGCGTCAACTCCCATCTTCGAAGCTCACGACGGTGTCAGCATTTGACTCCATTGAACTGAACGCAACCACGCAAATGCGTGAGCGAATCACATGAAACGCGCTATCGCAGGAACCTTCGCGCCAACTGTTCCAGCCGGTCGTCCTTGTCTCGTTCTGCCTGTTCAAGAATTTCCCTGACGTGCGGATAGAGTCGCGGCTCGCCCCAGTACAATCCCGTCGCGCGCTCGGCGAGTTGCGTCTCGTTTACACGCGCAGCCTCGAGCAACGCCTTCGCAGCGGCACGGTCAAAGCCTGGATCGTCCGGATGCGGAAGATCGTAATTGCGCCGAGGCATCTCGCCTTCTGCATCGTCTCTCAGGAATGCGCGTGACATCTGCTTGAACTCTTGCTTGGGTTATCGTGGCGTCCACAACAACATAACGCGATCCGGTGTGATTGCCGCCACTACAGCTGAGTTTCGAATCTGTTTCATTGGGGCGCAGTACAATGGGCAAAATGGGTTCCGCTGAGTATCCTCCCGAGCCCAATAAAAGCACGCACTCCGACTGTTCGTGTGAACTTCCAAACCCAACGCGCCATGGCCGACTCGTCTGCTGCCCGCAACTACATCAACGAAGCCAACGAACTGATAGCCAGCCAGGATTTTGATCGAGCGCTCAAGAAGCTTGAGCTGGCCGACATCGAGCTCGAAGACCTGACAGGTGACGAGAAAACAGCAGTTGCGCAGTTGCTCAAGGAATCACAGGCAAGCATTGCAACAGCGCGCGCATCGCAACACAAGCCTAAGTACCTGCGAATGCTGCGCAATCTCATGGACTCGGCAGAGAGCGATATTGGCAATCTGGTTACGTGGCCCGGCACCGAGCGACAACTGAACGAATTGTTTGCCGACGAAACAGCAAAAGCAGCAATTCCCGACGAAATTGCAGAAGCACAACCAAAGTTCAATACGTTTCGCAAACTGCATACGCGCAAAGCGGCCGCGGAGTATGTCGAGCAGGTCGAGCGCGAAGTTGTCAGTGCGGAGGAGCAGTGGAAGGAAACGAAGGAGAGCATCGAGGAAAATGGGTCGACGCCGCGCAGCGATGATTATCAGATCGAACGCTCGCGCAGGTACCTGGACGATGCGCGCAAGCGTTTGGAGCTGTTGGCTGCGGACAGTGACGCGGCAAAGGGATTTGCGGCAAGACTGAACACGATTGACGCGGAGTTGACTGCAATTGTCGCAGGCGCGCAAATCGAAGAGGTTGCGGCCACGCTGCAGCGCCGATTTGAGTCGTACGATTATGAGTACGGCGGCTGGGAAGAGGAGACTGATGACGGTCCCACGTGGGACGACTATTCGCGGCAACAGGGCGAACGAATGTCCGCGTTCTTTGCGCCGCGTACGCGTGCGTTTCGTGAACGTATCGAAGATTTTCTGACTCGCCTTGACGACGATTCCGACTACCAGGAAGTTGCGTCGGCCGACAAGATTTCGGCGTTCGTTGATGACGTGCGGGAAAAACTCGCCCGAGCAAATGCATCATTGCTGTCGCGTGTGCAGACAGTAGTGAACGGTGCACAAAGCGCCGAAGTGAAGGACGAGAACGCATTCGAGCGGCTTGAAGGCGATATACGCCGCGCGTTAGGCGAGGCCTCGGCGCAAACGCAGGCACTGATGGCCAAAGTGCGCGGAAAACTTTCGGAGCACGAAGCGGGTGTTGCAAATGCCGAGCAGCAGGCCGCCGATCAGCTTGAAATGCTGTTCACGCGTGCTGAAGAAGTGTGGCCGAGCATGCACGCAGGGCTTACATGGGCCGAGGAAATTGATTTGTCGCAGGTTGGACAGCATATCGGATTTTATGCGGACAACCTCATGGGATATCGCTTCAAGCCCACTGGTCAGTATTTCGTGACGACAATCGGTGGAACTCCCGTTGCTGCGAAAATCGACGCAGACACGATGGCTGGCATCAAGGCGATCGAAGAAGCCATTGGCCGTTCGCTCGGTGACGATGATCGCGACGGGAAATGGGACGTAGTTGCGATGGTGACGGACAAGAAAGCGAAATTGATGATCAAGCGTTCGGCCGAGTCGAGCGGTACAGTCGACGGGATGGATGTCACACTGTCCACTGACTACGCCGAACCGGTTGATGGTGTGGTGATCGAGTTCCTTGCGGCGAAGTGTGGTCCGTTTGCGGGTGCGAAGGGTCGTGGTGTGCTCAAGCCAGATGGCACGGTAGGTTGATTCGACATGTTGATTCGCTAGTTCAGCCACCACTTTCACCTACGCATGCCGCACACGCACCGCATCATGATTGGCGCCGCCGCGCCGCAGTTGTATCAGGGCGTTACTGCGCTCGAGCGGCTTGTGAACACATACGCAGACGAAGCAGGGCTGGCGAAAGGCTTCTGCCATTTGCTGCGCTTGCGGGCGTCGCAGCTTAACCTGTGCTCGTATTGCGTGCGGTTGCACACGCGCGACGCCATCGCAAGTGGTGAAACTTCCGATCGCATAAGCCTCATCGCAGCATGGCGCGACTCGGAGTATTTCACCGACAAGGAGCGTGCCGCGCTTGCGTTGGTCGAAGCCGGCACGCTGATAGCCGACGGACAGATTCCCGACGACGTCTACAATGCCGCGGTTGCCGTGATGACGGAAAAAGAGGTTGCAGCGGTCGAGTGGATTACGATCGTGATCAATACATGGAATCGCATTTCGATCATGAGTCGGATTCCGGTGCGGTCCTAGTTTTTCCTTCGGTCGGATTGTTTGTCGGGGTCGGGTCGCGTGCGCGCGCTGGCGATGCGCGATTCGGTGAGGCATCACACTCTGGAGCAACTGACGCGCAATTTTGTGACGATTTGTGCCTTGCAATGAGCAGAAAAATGGGCGTGTGACGCGTGACGGCAGGCGATAGTTGCGCGTTTATAGATGCATGCGTCCGCATGTGCTCGGCCCAAGACTGTCAACGCGCGCGCTGGGTTGAATGCAACTGTTTGCCGTTGGGTTACTGCAAATTCTGTCCGTTGCGAATGCGTCAACGCCGGCGCCCCGCGCGCAGCTCGATTCAAGCGCAACGGTTAACGCGGTCATCGTTGCGCAACGAAAGTTTATCGAAACGTGGCGCCTCGAGTGGCTGCGTAGTGATTGGTATCGGTGGGTTGCAAGTGGTCGGCAACCGGTAGCATCGGAACGTCTCAAGACGTACACGTGGGCGGCGGAAGTTGAGTGCGCGCGGCGTGATGCAAAATCCGGTGTGGATGTTGCCAACAACGCTGGTGTGTTGGAAGCGCCGTGGGCGTCCGAGCAACGCGCGTTGGTTCGTCCCGCGTGTCCGGGGTGGATTAGTCGAGGTTCGTTGACGCCGGACGCAAGCCTCGTCCTCGATTCAGCGCTCACACCTGCTCGGCGCATTCGCATTGCGCACGCGCGCGATTCGCTGCTGACACTTGTTCGCGATGCTGCCAATGCATTTCCGCGCGATCAGTTTCTCGTCATGCAGCACCTGCGATTGCTTCTCGATCAATCGTATCGCGCGCCCAGGTACCTCGATGAAGCAATGCGTGTTGCCAATCGCTGCGACATCTATCGTGAGTTTTGTGAGTCGTTGCGCGGTCTGGTGTTTGCGCGGCGCGGGATGATTGACAGTGCTGCCAAGGCGTTTGCAATCATGCAGGCCGAAGTGAACAAAGGTGACTATTGTTTTCAGGACAACACGCTTGCGTTGATGCCAATGCTCGAGGGTGGGGCATTCTCCGGCACACCGCCAGCTTGTGAAACGCGCGTCGCGATGAATGAGCGATTCTGGTGGCTCGCCGATCCGCTGTGGTCTGATTCAATCAATGAGCGGCGGGTTGAGCATGACGCGCGCAACATGTCACGCATTCTCACCGGGGCGTTTACGCGGAGCGAGCGGCTTGATTGGATGCCCGCCAAGGGTGTGTACCATGTGAACAACGCCGAATTGTACATGCAGTTGATCACGCGCTATGGGTGGCCGTCGCAGATGTTGTGGCCAGTGGCGGCGCAGCAGAAGGAAATTGCGCAGGGTGACAGCACGACGCTCGTTCGATTTCGCCAGGGGGTTGATCCGATCGCGTCGATGCAGTCGCCCCCTGTGACAACGTATGCGTATGCGAAAGAGAACCGCGTGCACACGTCGCCAAACTGGGATGCGTTGCTGTCGCCATTTACTGCGAGCAGCAGCGACTGGCATCTCGATGCGTCGACTGATGCCGACGGAAAAGCCGCTTGGGCCATCGAGCACTTCAAGCGTGATCGTCCGCTGTATGACATTGCGGACCATCAGATGCAGACGTGGCGGCGCAAGGATTCGCTGGTGTTTGCGATTGCGGCGAGTTGGCCGAGTGCCAGGAGTGGTGTGAGCGCAGCGCGCGGGGGTTACGCGGCGACGCTTGTGCGATCGACCGGTGTTGGTGACGCGCACGCTGTTGCTCGCGCGAATGGATCGGTGGGATCGACAACGAGATTTCGCGTTGCGCTGCCTGCGGACTCGTCGTTGCTGTCGCTCGAGTTCATTGGACAGAATGCGCTCAAGAGTGATGCGCGAATGCGATTTGCGTTGTTGCCCGAGATTCCGTTGGCGAAGTTGTATTCGGGCGAAGTTGCGTTGTCGACGCCGTTGCTGGTGAAGGTTGCGCCAGGCCGGCGCGCAAGTGCGAGAGCAAGTGGCGCAGTGAGTGTTATCGCGAATGCCGATGATGCGGCCGTGCACATGTATGGAACGACGACAGTGGGCGAAAGGCGGATTGGACTCTATTGGGAGTCGTACGGTTTTCGCACAGGAGACATGCTGCAGACGACGGTGCACGTTGAGCGTGCGGATGCGCTTGGGAAGCTCGTGCGCGTTGGGATTACGCGCGGTGGTGTGTTGCATCAGTTGCGCGGGACGCGTGTCACGTGGAGTGCGGTGGTGTCAGGCACCAGCGACGTGCTTTCCGAGAGCGCGGAGCTTGATGTTTCGGGGCTGCGTCCCGGCGCATACGTGATTACGATCGCGTCGCAAACACGTGATGGGCGCGGAGCGATGAGTTGGCGCGACGTTATTGTGATGGCGCGGAACTGATCCGAGGCATTTGTTCGCCGCTAGCGACCGCTGCGCTGGGCCACGGTGGCACTGCGCCTGCGTTTCTCATCCAGTCTCAATTTGTTGGCTTGCAATCGTTGCGCAGTTCTCGACTTGAACCAGCGCTTGGTCGATAGGTCACAGACTGTACTCGCTCGCGCGCGTCGAGATGGCACCGAATATTGCGCGAGTGTGCCTTCACAATGTGAATCGCGCTAGATCAGCTTTCTGAGAGCAGACCAGCCGATTGCGAAATGTCAATCGGTTGCGCGATGCAAACACAGCAATTATCTATCCGCCGCTTCATTGCTTGACGATTGAGTGACGCAGTGCAGTACCGTAGACCCCGCAGTATTGGCATTTCACTTTCTTTGATTGGAGGTTGTACCGATGATGGTAGGCCGAAAGTTGGGATTGATGGCGGTGACTTATGTTGGTGCGCTCGTGATTGGAGGTGCATGCGCAGATTCACCGATTGCGCCGAAAGTAGCTCCAATGGAAAATCGAGATGTTGAGATTGTATCAATGGAATTCTTTCATCCTGATGGCCGGATCGCTGACCGCGTCAATGCCGCAGAACTGCGCACTCTGCGCACCCAAGCTCAAAATGCTTCATTGACTGGGCCGAAACCGAAAACCCGCGACGTGATAGCGCAGTTGAAGAAGCTAGCGGATGATCGGCCGGACTATCGCGGACAGCGACAGCTGACGATTCAGGTAGAAGAGGCTATGCTGTCACGGACCTACGATGAGTTTTATCGTCGGGTCTCGGATCTACCTGTAACGCGTCAGCGGACAATACTTGGAGTTGAGCCGAATGGTGCGGAACGTTCGCGTGTCGACGTGCGAGTCAAGGGCCATCTGGTGTCACGGACAGAGGAGCTGCGGAGTGCGCGGGCAGTTGCAGACGAAGCCAAGCGCTCGGAGGTGAGATTCGCGAAACTCGCGGACCGACCGGTATCGCTCCAGTTTCCCGATGAGCAGCCCTGTGTGGGTGAGTGCGAAGGAGGCGGACCGTCCGGTGGCGGCGACACACTCACGAATGGTCAGCGCGAAACATTACTGGCGGCAGCAGCAGCCATATATTATGAAACAATGTTCACCGTTGACTCGGTGGTTGCGGTGGAGGACAGCGTTCAAATGTGGTGGAATGACACCACGATTGTTCAGCCGCACATTCTGGCGTCAGCCGCCGACATCGGATTCGGCGCAAAATTGCCTGCCGCACAGATGCGAACCGGCGTTCCGTGTCTAAGTCAAGGTTATGATGCTGTCATCGCTGCGGCCGGGTATCACTCTGTGCACGTTATTGCGATGTCCTCAATTACGGCAGAGACGTCGGCAACTGTGGCGTTCGCCACTGTAGAAGGACTTGCGGTAGCGGCAACCGTCCCAGTTGGGGCGGCTGCCGCGTTGGCTTGGTGCATAGCTGGGCCGGCGGTAACAAGCTTTGCAAATACCGTCGGAACCTTCTATAACTATTGGAGATCGTTTCAGACGGGTCACCCATAATTTGGAGAGTCGATGCAAGCGTTAGGGTGGATCGCGATTGCATGGGGCGCGAGCATGCTAATACGCTGGCTTCGGGCGGGACGTCAGCGCTTGCTATTCACGGCATTTTACGGCGCTGGTCTCACCGTAGTGGGCGTTGGTTTGATCATTTCTGAAGGAAATAGTCTTGCTCGGCAAGTGCTGTTGGGGCTCGGACTGTTTCTCATTATCGTGGCCGGGCATTTGATGCAACGATTCGCACGCGAACACTGACTCGAGCAACACAAGCATATCGAGACTGAAGCGAACAACGCGCCAACCTTCGACATTCTGGAGGCTGGCGCGTTTGTCGTTCTGATCATTCACTGTCTGGAGTTACCAGGATTTAGTGGACAGAGCTAGCATTTCGCGATCGTGCGAAAGAGGAGCCGATGTCTACGAAACAGAAGATCAGTCAGGTCCGAGCGACATATCAGTTCATTAAGGCGCATCGCCACGAGTTCAGTATTCAAACGATGTGTACGGTCCTTGGCGTTGCGCCGAGTGGCTGCTACGCGTGGCGGCAACACCCGCAGTCTGATCGCGCCATCGAAGATGCGCGCCTGCTGCGACTGATTCGCCCCTCGTTCGCGGCGAGTCAAGGCATTTACGGAGCGCCGCGGGTGTTCTTGGATTTGTGCGAAGCCGGTGAGACCTGTAGCAAGCATCGCGTCGCACGACTGATGCGAGAGAACGGCTTGCGTGCGTTGCATGGCTATCGGACGCGACGCTGGGCAGTTGGCAAACCGGCCGTGCTCATTCGGTAACTGACGTCGGCCCCAAAAAGTTGGGCAGTGGATAACTAGAGACGAGCGCGCCTGAGGTTGGCCCCAATAGTTGACAGTGCACAACTAGAAAATCATGCGAAGTTTGCGGTGTTGCCTGCCTGATATTGTGTGAGAAACTCGCGCGGTGTCAGGTCACCGAGCGAACTGTGTGGACGATCTTCGTTGTAGTCGGTACGCCATGTTTCGATGGTGCGCTGCGCGTGTTCGAGCGACAGAAATTGATGCACGTTCAAGCACTCGTCGCGCAGCCGCCCGTTGAAGGATTCAATATGCCCGTTGTCCGTCGGCTTGCCAGGTCGGGTGAAGTCGAGTGTAACGCCGCGCTAGTACGCCCAGGCCTCGAGCGCTTTGGACATGAACTCCGTGCCGTGATCGACGGTGATCGATTGTGGCAATCCGACCGTATGGACGATGCGTTCGAGCGCGGCCACGACGCTCTTTCCTGTGAGTGAAAAACCCGTTTCTAGTATCGGACTCCAGCGACTCCACTGATCGACGACGGTGAGTACCCGAAACGCGCGCCCACTGACGAGTTGATCATGCACAAAATCCATACTCCATCGCTGATTGGCACCAGTAGCGATCGGCGCCGGCCCGCGATGCAGTGCCATGTGCTTGCGTCGCCGCATGCGCATGCGTACTTGCAATCCGTCCAGGCGATACAAGCGGCGCACGCGTTTGCGATTCACATGCCAGCCTTCGCGTCGCAACAACACACAGATGCGCTGATACCCAAAGCGCGGCCGCGCATACGCGATGTCCCGAATGCGCAGTCGCAACGCGGTTTGATCGCGGGGATGCAGCGGCTGATACCACGCCGTACGACTAAAATTGGCCAGCCGACATGCCCGGCCCACGCTCACCGCAAAGGTCGTTCGAAACCACTGCGCGCGGGCTCGACGGCGCGTCGGCGTCAGTCTTTTTTTCGGAGGGCTTCCGCTAACATGTGTTTGTCGAGCGTCAGATCCGCGACCACTTGTTTGAGTCGCGTATTTTCTTCCTCGAGCGAGCGCATGCGTCGCAACTCGCTCACGCCCAAATGCGCAAACTTCTTCTTCCAGATATAAAACGTCGCTTCGCTTACGCCGAGTTGGCGACACACATCGGCGACGGCGGTCCCACTCTCCGTTTGGCGTAACGCGTACGCGACTTGCTCTTCCGTAAATTTCGATTTTCGCACGGTCCGATCTCCTCCCCGCATTTGGGGTGTGGACCGCAAACTTGTCGTGCTCGTTTCTAGTTATCCACTGCCCAACTTTTCGGGGCCGACGTCATCAGCATACTTCATCAATCACAAAGCGCACGAAGGGAAGGAATAGCTATTCGTCAGTTCCTGTTGGACCGAATATTATTCCGTGTGCCGAGTTGGCTTGACCCGTGTATTGCTCGTCGTTGAATGCGTTGTTATTCGGTGGCCAGTTCAACGCCTCGCCCTTGGGTGGCCAAAGCTGGTGCCAAGCCGGGTGATATTGAACGGACGCATATTGACCAGTCATCCGAGATAGCCAGAACAGTTGAAACGCTGCGGTGCGTAATCTGAACGTCAGCTTAACTCCGGGTATGAGGTCGCCGTTTACATCGACGTAGAACGGTCGACCAATCGCATTGAACCCGTGTTCACGTCCGTTGTAGGCACCACTCCAGATGAAACATGCGCCAACTGGCGCGCGCGTCTTGTAGAATTTCGTGGCCAGTTCTCGCGGGAATTCATTGGTTCGCAGCATGAAATCAATCATTAGGGAAGTCTTGAACGCCCATGAAGCGAGCTTGATTTGATCATCAGGCAGTAGGTCAACGCGACCTTGCCCCAAGATCATTCTTTGTAGGAAGGGCTTAACTGAATTTTCTAGGTCGTTCATCCATTCGCGATTGCACGGGCCGCAAACTCTCTTGACCGTTTCGTCAAACTTATCAGTCATCCGAGTTTGTTCGTTGAAGCCAACTTTCACCCAGAATTTCTTGAGGCCGTAAGTTTTCTTGATTTCCTTTTTCAGTAGCTCAAGTATCCAATCTGGCCATACATGCTCGTTTGTGACTGGCCCGTTGCCGCAGAACACACACTTCCTAATTCCTTGAGCCACGTTCGGAACTCCGCATAGAATTGATTACGACGATTGCCGTTGAATCTACCGCCCCTAGACCAAATCAAACAATTCGCAAAAATCCCTCTGAGGGTCTAGCCAGGTTGTTGACGTTGGGGCAGGGAACCGGCAAGTTGGCTGCTCACTGGTTTGAATTCAAATCTTGAACGGGATATCACATGAATGCACCCTACTTTGACAGATGCCTTGACACACTGCTCAACTATCTCAGCGAGGCCAAAGCACAAAACCCCATTAAGTATCAAGCACTGGGTTTGGACCAATACCCCGATTTGATCCACTCGCTGAGGGACGATTTCGAAGTCTGGTTTACGCGAGAGCAAGCACGAATGGACGAGTTGACCCAACTGGATGCGGGATTGCAGATCGACGCTAGATACGCAATGAACGAGGTCGACGAAAACGGAATGGCCGATTTGTGGCGTCGCTATCGCGAACTTCGACGCCCCATTCTCACGGGTTGTAGGAACGTCCATCTTGGTCTGTGAGAAACAATGTGCGCCAAGTCTGGCTCACAAACGCAACGAACGCACGCCCTACCGCCAGCATATCGACGGTAGGGTTTTCGTTATTGCCTCACATCAGCCGTTTGACAATCTTGATTTGCAGCCTGTAAGGAATTCGGCTGCGAATGGCCAGATAGATCACTAGCGCGATCTCAAGAATCTGCTTCGCGTCTGCTACATCGTGCCAAGATATGGCAGTTAAAACTGAGAACATTTTACGTCTCCGTTAATTGGTGTGTAAGAGAGACGTGAGCGACGCTGGAAAACGTGACGCACCGACACAAAACAAAAACCCCTGTCAACTTTTTCAGTCGGCAGGGGCTTTCGTTACTAGGTCACTGCACGCGTGGATCTATTTGCAACCCGCCTGTGACGTGATCGGTCGCGTTTGGGATGAGTGTTCTCCGAGTGGGTCTACTCCAACCCACATCTTGTCATTCGCACCTTGTTTTCTGAACCATATGACGACGCGTTGAGCATCTGAGACGTCTTCAGAAGTGTCTCCGTCAATGAATCTGACCACAACAACGGATGAGTCACCCATTTGTATTTCGCGACTGACACCGATGCACGCGATAAACGGCTTGGAATCTGCCGCGCGGGGAGTAAGCACACTCCGAGCCTGCTGATACACTGTTTCCGAAATGCTGTCTCGGTTCATCGCAGTGCACTCTGTAAGGCTTTTTGCATCGAAGGGAATTGCACATCGCGTTTCGCGCGCAATCCATCTGACTGGCACTCCGTTTGCTGCCAAAGCCATCGCTCGCGCTTGGCGTGACAGGTATTCGCTCTGTTGTTGGGTTTTCGCAATACCTGCACTGCTTGCAAGTATCGCAGCACAACCAAACGCTCTTGTTAGTCGCATTTGTGATCAGCTGGGACGTGTGCGGAATCATCGGGATTTGGCCACCCGGCAACTCGATGTTTTAGCTCATGGCGGAATGTTCTATACGCCTTGTCCTGATCTGAAAGCGTCTCAAGATTGAAACCACGGCGAGAAATGTGAATCTGGCCAGAGTGAGTATCACCAACAATTGTGTCTCCCTGTGCGTTCACGCCCGGCCCCGTATACATGTAAACCAAATCGGGAGTTCCATTGCCATTTGCATCGTTCAAGAAATAGTCGCCTGCGTCGGCTAATTGGGTGCAGAAACCACGGAGTGCGCGCAAACGAGCGACTTCGTTGTGCAACGCGCTGAGTTCAGACTGCGTTGGAAGCAGGAGACGACAATTTTGATCGTATTGCGGATAGCATGACTCGGCCGAACCGAAATCTGCTGGTGGCGGGTAATAGTTTGGATCTTCTGGGTAGGACGGCGGCGGCACGGGAAGAATGTCCCCGTTCGAATCTCGGCAATTCAAGTAGCATCCCGGCTCGTAGGCGCCGCCACCGACGGGAATCGCAGACAGGCACACTGTGTCCCACGATTCGCAACTGATCGAGCACGACTGATATCCGTTCGTGCACTGTGCCGATGTCTCCCAGCAGCTGTCGATAACCCAGCCCGCGCCGGAATTTACCCATGCGCAGTGATTGTAGTCGTCCATGCGCGGCTTGTGAGCGATCTGCCCAACGTTAGGATTCGTTTTTGGCGCAACAGGTGAGTCGCCTGCACACGCAGCAATTGCCATAGCTGCACAATACCCCATCAACGCGATTCCGAGCCTTCGCCATACCGTCATCGATACAACCCCCACAAGAAATGGAAAAATTGAACTGCACTACTGCGGGCCAACGGGACAACATTAGGACAGAGCGTCACGCCAGTGTCACTTCGAGTGCGACCATTGTTATCTGCTCGAAATGAAACGCGCAATCATCCCGGCATTTCGTATTCGACCTGTCGCGCACAGCGTTACATTTTCGGTAAGAGTGCTTGCCCGCTGTGTTAGGTGATTGCTCATGGTGTGAGGTTGCAGTTTTCCAGTGAACAAAAAACGGACGCCCCACCGATTTGGCAGGGCGTTTTGGGCAACGGTCAAGGTCGTTCGCTTATTTTTTCAACTTCTCAATCTTTGCCGCTGGCTCGGCTTGTGCCTTTTCAAGTTCGTGCAGCTCGTCGGGCGCAGTCGATTCTATCACGCCTTCCGATTCCAACCAATTCTGCATCAAGTCACGCACTAACTGAATGTCTCGTTTCCAGTCGCGGTATTCATCGCCCAACGTCTGATAATTGGTTTTGACTGAGCGTGACCAACCGCCAAACAATGTCGCCGCTGTTTCGTCCGGCTTCCAGCGAATCAATTCGTAACGACCCTGTTGTTGATCGCCGCAGCACCGGGTCGCCTTTTCAAGGATCAGTTTGTCAATCGGTACCTGCAAGGGCCTTCGTCGTGGCTACTACTTTTTAAATCGATTGTGGGCGTTGTAGTCGGCACCATTGTCTGGGCGTTGGTCGCGTATGCGTTCGCCAGCCTGCCTCGACTGCTAAGACGCGAGACGTAATCGAAAAAACAAACGCGCCAACCTTCGAAATTCTGAAGGTTGGCGCGTTTGCATTTAGCCAGGTCGCACACGGGACACGTTCATTCCGTGGTGGCAATCAACTGAACAATCTTGCGCAGCGTATTGTCTGCCTGAAATGGCAACTGCGTGTCAACCATTTTGCACCGGAGCTGTTTTCGCGCGGTCAGTACATCCGCTTGCCGGTCTAGCCAATTCGGATTGTTCCGCATGCTTTCATATGGGTGCGCCACGTTGTTATCACGGTGACCTATCACCATTCGGCGTACCGTTGGGTCTACGCCAACACGACGCAACCATAGCAAGTACGAACGTCGTAACTCGTAAATCTGATAGTTGCCTTGCGTCGCTATCGTCAGCGCGCGATCAAAGGCAGTGTGAATAGCAGGGCAGTAGGGGCGCGTACTTGCTACGTCGTCCATTTTTCTTCCGACAATTCAGACGAGCATCGTCCCTGAAAAATCGATACACGGTGGCAGCGGCACCTCGCGTTTCGAATTTCGGGTTTTCGTGCCGCCGATGTATACGCAGCACTTTTGCGGAAATTGCGTGATCTTGTTAGGGCTGAACCCTCAACGCCGCCAACGCGCGCGCCAACAATTCATCGGTGCCCGCGCGAATTCCCGCCAACGTCGGCTCAAGTGCAATCTCGGGTGCGACACCAGCGGTGTGATAACGCGTGGTCCCGTCGTGCCGCGTTACACGCATTCCGGTGAATGTGACTGCAATTCCGCCGGGAACGGAAAAACTTGCGACGTTGCCATTCGCGCCCGCCGTTGCGCCGCCAATGATCGTTCCAAGCTTGTAGTCTCGCACATATCCCATGACCGACTCGGCGTAACTAATCGCACGGCCATCAGTAAGAAATACTCGCTGCCCTGCAATCGCTGGTGTTGCCGGTTGAAGGCTCCAGGTGAAATCCTGCCATCCCGCAACTTCGCCGAACGGCGCGGCAAACCTCGGCACGTGCATCCAGCGATCGTTTGCATTTTCGCTTTCGCGCATGAGATACGGGAGCACCATGGCGCCGGCATCCGTCGGATAACCTCGGACATCAAACACAACACCGCGCGCTTTTGCGAGTGTAGCGAGCATCGGCGAGAGTTGTGCTGATTTCACGCGGGTGAGATCAACGTACCACACGCCCGGCTGCAACTCGGCGATGCTGTCTGGTCGCGATTCAGTTGCGCGGGTGATTGTTCCGACACACGGCAGACTTGCGTCGCGTGCGGGGCCGGAAGGTGGTTCAATCGTCAGCGTTGTCGTTGTCTCTCGTGGACAAAGCAGCAACGCACCTTCAGTTCGTGTGCGCTTCCACTGCGGCGTTCCTGACGCAAGCTGCATTTCTGTAGCAATTCGTGTTGATGCGGAAGTCCCGTTGATGCGCGTTACGACTGAACCAACGGGAATTGACGCGTTGGTGCTCGCGGTAACCACGAGTTGTCCCGCAAGAATTCGAAATTGCAGTGGAAGCAGCGTTGCGCGCGGCGGCGTGGCCACGTCTCGAGCGTTTCCATGTCCGTCGTTCAAGTCCGCAACGAGCATCCGAACCGCGTCGACGTGCGCTTCGCGTGACGCAGAAGCACGAAGTGCCGTCTCGAGCTGAGGTCTCAATCGCGCGTCCCAATTGACGTCGATGTCGCCCCAATACGGATAGAAATGACGGAAGACATTCCACGCGATCACAATATCAGCAAGTCGCGTGTCAGTGTTGTCACGATCACCTGAAGAAGGCGACGATGCGATGGCGGTGCGCAATGTGGCGAGTGCTGGTAATTCGGTTCGGGCTTCTGTATCCGTCAGCGACAGTGGTACGCGCGCCTTGAGGCCGCCCGAGAGTTCGACGTCAACACTTGCGCCGGTCACAGGAGTTTCGAGCGAGTCAGCAGGCATTCCAATGGAAGCCTGACGCATCGCCGTTGCTGCAGGCTCGATGCGCGCGAAACGCGTGCCGTGTACAGCGCCAGTATTGGGTCGCGAAGTTACCGTCGTTTGATTCTGCGCCCATCCGCCTCTCACGGCGTTGTTGCTGTCAGCCTCAAAGCTGGCATCGGGAATCGCAAGCGGAATCCACTTGCCGTTGACGTCACGGGTAGCAAGCTCCAACGCATCGACATCGACTGTCATGCTGCCGCTGTTGATCACACCAAACGCAATCTGTGTCGCGTCAGAATCAACGGCGCCTGTGATGACATACTCGCGCCATGCGGTGTCGCGTACAGGACGGTCCGCCATGTTGTCGAAGAATCCCATCGCTTGTTGTGCGCGGTCGACGCGCAACCACAGTCCGGCGGAACTCTCTGAATTGGGATTGGTGACACGCATCTGTCCGCGCAATCTGATTGTTTTCCCACGCAGTGTGTCCGCGCGAACCGATTGCATGAGGACAGCGAACGCATTCGGCTGGCTGGTTGGCGCCGCCACCGTGCGATTCATTCGCTTGGCGGTGTACGGACCAGGTGTTCCTGCGGCGATTGCAGGGCCGCGATAGTGCCACGCTACCAGCGCCGCATTTCGCACTCCACGAGGACTTTTCGGCGGGAGGGACGTACTAATTGCGATTCCCGGGCCCAGCGGTGTAAACAGTTGCTCAAGCGTCGTGGCAAGTTCCGTCGTGCTTCGCGCGCCGCGCACTCGGCGCACTCCTTCAATGGCGAAGCGATTCCAGTCGAGCGTCGCGGCCGCGTCACTGGGATAAAACCAGCGTGCGGCACCATAGAGTCGCGCAAATGCGGCGACGTTTTCGATTTCCTGTGGCGCTGTTGTTTGCGCAGTGGCTTGCGCGGCAACCAGCGCGAAGGCGAATGACGCGATGAGCGTGCGCCGCGTACGAAACATCATTGGAGCCGCCTGGCAATTTGTGAAAATCAGAATCAGTGGTACTGACAGATAACTTCACGACATAAATTGGGGAATGCAAGAATCTTCGATCAACTTGCTCAACCCGTCGATGGGGGTCGTCATGCAGAAGACGGTAGCGCTCTGCGCACTGACAATCGGGTACCTATCGCAGCAGTCACCGAATCCTCGTACTGTGCGCGCGACGCAGGAAATACTGAAGTATCGGCGCACGGTGCTGCACGATACGACGACGCTCGATGTCTGCGATGTTGACGAATTGTTTCAATCATCCGGCGCGGTTGCTGACCTCGGCGGCGAACGCGTTCGACCTGTCTCAACGGGAGAGTGCGCTGCCAAAGCGTCTACTCGGACATTCAAATCCGGATTTCGATTGCGCCAAATCACATTTAACGGTGACACCGCAATCGCGTATACTGGCATGTTTTTTCCCGCCAGGATCGAATATGCGCGATATCTCGTTTATCCAATGAGCAACAATCCTGCAGTCATCTACTACAGGATTGAGTTTACAGAAGAACGGTAGGGGAAAGAACCGCAACCGATCGTTCGCCTACTTCACCCGCCGAGCACGAATCGTCTGCGGCCCCAACCGCACATTCAGTTCGGACACTTGTCCAGCACTATCGCGCGTAGCCGCCATCGTCACACCAGTGACCACGAACAGCGTGTACTGCCCATCGCCAGTTCGAAAAATCTCTGCATCACCACGTCCCGGCATGAACACGAATGGTTTTCCGCTGAACTTCGTAATGCGCACACGCTGCGGTTGACCGATGTCGTACTCGCCAACGAGTGAATTGATTTCCGCGTCAGTCATTGGTTGAACTTGCGGCAGCACTATTGCCGGGAGCTGAGAGTTGAATGGTACCGGCGTGAGCGCAGTCAATTTGGGTGTTGCACTCGCTTTGCCCGCACGTGCAGCGAGTACCGCATCTACCAACGCCCACACACGTCCGCCAGAAAAATTGCGGTTGTGATCCGTGTCGCCGCGATGCACGACCACAAGATCGGCATCAGGAATGACGATGATCGCCTGTCCCCCCGTGCCACTCGCCGCGAAACTCGCGTGTTTGTTCAGTTCCGGATATCGGTCACCGTACGAATTCTTCGCGTACGTCCACCACATGTAACCATAACCACGACCGTGCTCGAGATCGGAATGCGACGCGGTGCTTTCCTTCACCCAATCGGCCGGAACAATCTGCTTTCCATTCCACTTGCCATTCTGAAGCATCAACAATCCGAACCGTGCAAGATCTCGCGCCGACACACGCCACGTATGCGCGGCAAAACGTGACAGTTGCGGTTCATACGCGAGAAACCCATCACTGACTTTGAAATCCTCCATTCCAATGGGCCCCGCGATGCGTTCGGCAAACGCATCATAGATCTTTGTGCCGGTTCGTTGTTCGAAAATCGCCTCGGCGATGTTGAAGTCCCAGTTGTTGTACATCCAGTAGGTGCCATGCGCATGTGATCCTCGCGCGGGGCGCACCGAGTCCTGATCAGCAGGCGCATAAGCCGCAGGGAGAAAAACGCCGGATCGCGCAGAAATGATGTCGCGTACCATGGCGCGCTTCTCGTCCTCAGTCAAGCGCGTCGTGTCATCGATACGAAGGCTCGCGAGCGTTTCCTTGAGGTCAATCTTGCGATCCGCAACTGCGATTCCGTACAGCGCGCTCGTGAGACTCTTTCGCACGGAATGCAGCTGCAGTTTTCGTCCGACGTCACCCCATGCAGCAAGTACGTGTCCCTTGTAGACAATGAATGCGCCTCCTGATTGCAGACTGTCGCCCATCTGCCGTATCCGATCAAGCGCCTTGCTTGAGAACCCCGCGTCCTCGGGCGTCGCGTATTGCTGCCACGATTGCGCGGTCGTTACCCGCACCGGAATAACAAGACCGAAGAAAATCAGAATCGCTGATGCACGTAGTTTTTTCATGACGATTTCGGAGTGCGATTGCAGGGAGATCACGGACCGAACGCGCGCTTGGCGACATGAACGCGCCCTGGTGTCGATTGTTCGATGAACCTCGAAACCGTTGCCGGTCGTACGGCGGTCAGATACAAGTAGGTTCGCCGAGCCAGATCAGCAATCACGTTGTTGTCCACGCCGAACGGGACGGACAGATGGGACACCGCACATGAATGAACTCTGGGTTGTGGGTGTGCTCGGCGGCGGCGCAGGGGCCGCCATCGGAGCACCTCTGTTGTTTCGCCGAGCGGAACGGACGGAGTGGACGACGGAGCGATTGGCCGGTTTGTGGCTCGTTGGCGCGGCGTTCGCGATGCTGCTTGTCGGTATGCGGCACGGCGGTCTCTTTCCCGCGCCGTTGGATCTCTACGTCGAGCATTTCACCAATGCGATGGGACTCGTGGCATGGAGTCTTCTGGTGATGTTGACTCGGCGCATCGGCGGTGTTTCGAGTCGCCGGCTCAATTCGATTGGCCATCACCTGATGATGCCTGCGGTCTATTTCGCAATCATAGTTGCTGCCGGTATTCCTGATATCCGGTTCTTCTGGTTGTTGCCAGTCAATGTAGTTGCGCTTGTGTTGATCGGGCTTGCGTGGCGTGAAGTACGAACCAGCGCGAATACGAATGCCGATGTGAAACGTCAAGTGACTGCGATCTTTGTATTCGCAATCGTGTACGGCGCGTCGCAGGCCATTCGCAGTGCGTTTCCGCGCGTGCTTGCGCTGCGTGAGATAGTTCCCGTGACGATGACGCTATCGTTCTTTGCGATCGGCTTCGCATTGTCGGGGCGTTGGTTTGCGTCGTCGGTTGCGCGGCCTGTATCGCAATCTCTCGCGCAGTCGCGTCCGCGGTACGCGAAGAGCGGTCTCACCGACGACAAAGCGCGTTCATTGATTGATCGTCTTGATGATGCAATGACAACGGACGCATGGTACCGCGATCCCGATATGTCGCTCAAGCAACTCGCCGATCGACTCGGGGTGACGTCTCAATCGCTGTCGCAGGCACTCAATCAGCAGCGCGAGCAATCATTGATTGAGTATCTCACGAACTGGCGCATGCGCGACGCGAAGCAGCGACTGAGTGATCGCGCGAATGATTGCTTCACGATTGAAGGTGTCGCGAGACAGTCAGGGTTCGCGTCGAGATCGGCGTTCTACAAGGCCTTCAAGGAGGCCGAAGGAGTGACGCCGACGGAGTGGCGGGGGAGGACGCGGCTAGAACTTTCTACGCGATCGTTCTGACGGCGCGAATAGACAACATCTCGGCATCCCTAACAATCACTCAAGAGGTAAGTGCCGATAGAACCCGGAGCAGGTGATAGGCAGCGTTGCGATTTCAGCGCACACTGCAACGATGCCGTGTTATGCTGGATACCCGAACAACTCGGCTAACCAGTGTTGTAAAGCATACAGGTCGTCTATCGCGCTGTTTGACGGAAACTCCTCAACAGCACGAGGCAACTCATCTTGCATATCAAGACAGACAGCAACAGTTTCTAGGTCTAGCGGCGAAAAATAGCCGCTGATGAATCCATCCAATTGTCTATTTGTGATGCTATCGGTACCAACGCTTTTGGCCAAGTCTAAAATCGTTTGAATCCGTGCAGAAAGAGAGTCGATGTCTCGAATGGTTCGCATCGTTTCCGGAGAGCTAGTACGAACCGAAAACTTGTTCGTCAGGACCCAAAGCAGCGCCAACCTTGCACGAAGAAGTCCCTCCAAGTTCATGTTCGCTCTCCAGAAATGACACGGATGAATTCAAGCCACACGCGGGTTACTCAACGTACTTCTGTTACCACGGCAGTGTGAATGAACTGGTTGCAGTAGACGAAACCAGGTGCGCTGCAAATCAAGACCGTGAGGGAGCTGACCGTACATACGAAACACTCGCTCATTGATTTGATCACGAAGCGAACGGGCGGCATTTGCTGTCTGAGCCAGCACAATGGTCGCCTGGTGCACTGTTGCGCCACCTGGTAGCGCAGGTAAATAGCCACTCGTAATGAGGTGACCTGCAAATGCGTCGCGGTTGCTCGCTGCGTCAGCAAACTGCGCGAACTCGTCGAGCACTCCGAGCACATGCTCGATGTCGATCGGCTCGATCCCAGATTTCGACAAGAAGCTAACCGCCTGCTGGAACAGCGGACTTGACGTAATCGAATCGGGCAACGTCCGAAAGAACTCGCGCGTGGTCGGGTACATAGCTTGATTTACAGCGATCGATGCGCCTGCTCCTGCAAAAACGAGAATCATTGGACGAGATCGAATGGGTAAATGCCCTCGGGTGCACAGCGGCACGCGTGTACAAGCATGCGGCCCGTCGCATACGTTGTCCCTTACATCTCGGTGGAGTCAGCAAAGCGCGCGTCATGAACCAGCGAGCGCGCGACGGCCTTGAGAGCTTCTCTTTTGGCTCGAGGTGTCACAGTCGAACGGACCCAGTCGAGCGGCGCAAGCGTTGAACGCGCGAGACGCCATGCAAAGGGATCGGTCAGCTTCTCGGGATCCAGCGAGATTAGGAATCGTGGGCTACGCCTGCGACGAACACGAAACCACTCATGACATGACCATCGCGCACACGAGTGTCATCTCTGCTAAGTTCACAGCAGCACATAATGCTGTTGTGAATGGTGTAAACCCGATACCAGCATGTTCCTCATTCCAGTGGGCGACTGGTCCATGAAAATCCGAAATACTTCGGCACTCGCAGGACTCTCTGTTTTCACTCTCACGCTGATCGTTTGCGGCGTAAAGGTGCAAAGGCTCCGGGCAGGTGCAGACGCTGGGTTGCTCGGAGTGATCGGCGCACCTCTAATCCTTCCAGGCTACTTGATTATCGGTTTTGCTGAGAAATGGGTTGATGGCACACTCCGATTTCACCACGAGTGGATGGTAGTTGCCGCTGCAGCGTTCTGGGGACTCGCGGCTACCGGAGTGGCGGCGCTGGCGAAATTAGCCCTGGGATCGTCGGTTCCCGCGCGACGGTAGCAGATCTGGTAGCATAAAGGAGGGCAGACTCTCCGTCTGAAAATTCGACAAGTGCCGGACAGCGCGCCAACTCCTCATAAAGTGGAAGTTGGCGCGTTGGCTTTAGTTGATGTTGCTGGTGCGGTCGCGTAATGTTAATATATGGGTACCAATACATCATCCGCTACGCGCACCATGAACGCCGCGCGGCGACTCGTCCGCGCACTCGCAGGCTCGGCACGCGCCGTCGAAACCAGAACACGCATCAGCGGCGCACAACTGTTCGTGCTCCGCACGCTCTCTGAAAACACGACCGCAATCAGCGTCAACGAGCTGGCCGAGCAGACACTCACACATCAAAGCACCGTGTCTGGAGTGCTGACGCGGCTCGTCGAACGCAAACTGGTACGTCGCACACGAGCAGTCGACGACGCGCGACGAAACGACGTCGCAATCACCGCGAAAGGGCTCTCCCTGCTCAAATCCGCGCCATCAACCGTACAAACGCAGCTTGTTGCGGGGCTCGCGCGCATGTCGCATGCACAACGCGACGCACTGGCCGATGCAATGGAAGCATGGCTCGAAGCAGCGGGATTGGCTGACACCAACGCGGGGATGTTTCTCGAACACGACGATCACGCCGACTCGGCGGCGCGTGAAGCATGACCAAAACACCACACGATCGCGCATCAATCAACAGCGCCGGCGAAAATGCACGACAGGAAGGCGCGCTTGCCGTTGCACCAGGCATGGAACTCGGCGGCGATCCGTACGTCACGGCTGATCATCGAGTACCGGAAGAATATCTGCCGGTCGACCGGCGCACCGTACTTATTTGTGCGCTGGCAATTCTTGTTGCGGTAGGTGCAGGTCTGACGTCCCGGATTCTTGTCGCACTGATTGGACTTATCACCAATCTCGCATTCTTCCAACGTGTAAGCCTCGCGTTCTCCGATCCTGCAACCGCACACCTCGGTCTCTGGGTGCTCGTTGTTCCTGTAATTGGTGCGTTGCTGGTTGGTGTGATGGCGCGCTATGGATCGGCGGCAATTCGCGGACACGGTATTCCAGAAGTCATGGAAAAAGTGCTGCACGGTGAAAGTCGAATTCCAGCGCGTGTGATGTTCCTCAAACCAATTTCCGCTGCAGTCGCAATTGGAACTTTCCAGCACAGTGGGATCCGAAGCTTGGAATTCACGTGACTTGAAGTCGCGGC